>Ga0209554_1000047_pt1 | contig 83853 bp, 85 predicted proteins | sample MarorgKNORR_S2LV_5_FD_188221 | JGI IMG/M metagenome (GOLD analysis project Ga0209554, IMG submission 188221) | Marine microbial communities from the Southern Atlantic Ocean, analyzing organic carbon cycling - Bottom_A/KNORR_S2/LV (SPAdes) (version 2) | ecosystem: Environmental > Aquatic > Marine...
CACGTGAGCGAAATCGCTGGTCAGACAACCGGTGCCGCGGTACTGTGTGAGTTATGAACTACGTAGTCTCGGCAATGTTGTTCGCGGGCCTCTTGATGGTCACGCTGGCCCCAGACGCGGGTCCGGGCAGCAGCGCAGCGTACGCCATTGGCGCGACGTCGAGCGAGGATTCTGACGCGGTCGTGCAGGCGTACTGCGTGCGCTGCCACAACGACCGCATGCTGCGCGGCAACCTCTCGCTCGAGGGCTTCACGCTAGACACGGCGGAAGAGACCGGCGACATCGCCGAGATGATGATCCGCAAGCTGCGCGCGGGCATGATGCCGCCGCCAGGTGCGCGCCGGCCCCCGGGTGACTCGTTGCTCGTTCTCGTGGAGTCGTTGGAAGCGCACATGGACGAGGCTGCCGCCGCGAACCCTAATCCAGGTGGGCGCACGTTCCAGCGGCTCAATCGCGCCGAATACGAGCGCTCGATCTACGACCTGCTCGGCCTGCAGGTCGATGCCGGTGACTATCTGCCGCTCGACACCAAGAGCGCCAATTTCGACAACATCGCCGACGTGCAGATGATGTCGCCGACGTTGCTCGACTCCTACCTCAACGCCGCGGCGGAAATCAGTCGGCTGGCGGTCGGAAACGCTGATGCCACCGCGAGCGAGTCACAGTACAGGATCCCGCGCTGGGTGTCTCAGACGGAACGCGTAGACGGCGCGCCGTTCGGCACCCGCGGCGGCACGTCGGTCCTCCACAATTTCCCGGCCGACGGTGAGTACGTCTTCCGCGTCTCGTTCCACCACGAGACCACCGGTACTGTGGTCGGCAACGGGCGCTCCGCGCTGCAAACCGCTGACGCACTCGAGCAGGTCGAGATCTCGATCGACGGGGAGCGCGTCGCACTGCTCGAGATGGACCGATGGATGCACGTCTCCGACCCCAACAGCGTCGAGATGAGCACCGAGCCCATCCTGGTGGCGGGAGGCGCACACAGGGTCACCGCCGCGTTCATCAAGCGCACGGACGGACCCGTGCAGGACCTGATCTCGCCGCACGACTGGTCGCTCGCCAGTACCGCGATTGCGGGCACCTACGGCGTGAATTCGCTGCCGCACATCCGTGACTTGGTGGTCGGCGGGCCGCTGACGACGGTGGGCGTCTCCGACACGCCCGTTCGCAGGCGGATCTTCACTTGCACGCCCGCCTCGCCGAACGAGCAACGGCCCTGCGCGAACGAGATCATCTCGAGGCTGGGCGAGCAGGCCTTCCGACGCCCGCTAAGGGAAGAGGATCGCTCGGCGTTGATGTCGTTCTACGACGAGGCCGCAGCGGAGGGTGACTTCGAGCTCGGAATCCGCACGGCGCTCGAAGCAATGCTCGCGAGCCCGCGCTTCGTTTTCCGCTTCGAGCAGCCTCCCGGGGACGTCGCCGCGGGGCAGACCTATCGCATTGGCGCATTCGCGTTGGCGTCACGCCTCTCGTACTTCCTCTGGGCCGCGCCACCGGACGCCGAATTGAGGCAGGTGGCCGCGAGCGGCGCTCTGCTCGACGATGGTGTGCTCGAGACGCAGGTCCTGCGCATGCTCGCCGACCCGAAGGCCGAAGCGCTCGGGCCACGATTCGCAGGCCAGTGGCTGCGCCTGCAAGACCTCGACAAGATCCACCCGGACGTGCGTCTGCAGCCGGACTTTCATCAGCAGCTCGCGGATGCCATGCGGCGCGAAACCGAGCTCTTCTTCAACAGCTTGGTGAGGGACGATCGCAGCGTGCTCGACCTGTACGCCGCGGACTACACCTTCGTGAACGAGCGCCTGGCCAAGCACTACGGCATCCCCGGCGTCAGCGGCGAGCACTTCCGCCGCGTCAACTACCCCGACGACACGCGACGGGGAGTGCTAGGGCACGCCAGCATCCTGACCATGACGTCCCACGCGGGACGCACGTCTCCAGTGCTGAGAGGCAAATGGGTGATGGAGGTACTGCTGGGGACTCCGCCACCTCCCCCTCCCCCGGGCATTCCGGATCTGGAAGAGGTCGATGAGGCGGCCGGTGGCCGCATGCTCACGACCCGTGAGCGCATGGAACAGCATCGCGCCAGCCCCACGTGCAATTCCTGCCACCGCTTCATGGATCCAATCGGCCTCGCGCTCGACAACTTCGGGGTCACCGGCAAGTGGCGAACGAGGGAGAACGGCAGTCCGCTGGACACGCGCGGAGAGCTCTATGACGGGACGCCCATCACCGGCCCCGCCGACCTGCGACGCGCCCTGCTCAACCGTCCGATCCCGCTCATCCGGACCTTCACCGAGAATCTTTTCGCCTATGCACTAGGACGCCGGGTCGAACACTTCGATCAGCCGACCGTGCGAGCGATCGCCCGCGCCGCGGAAGCCGATGATTATCGCATGTCGGTGTTTATCTTGGGCGTAGTGAAAAGCGACGCGTTCCGGATGCAGCGCGCCAACGTAGTCGCGCAGCAGGGCCCGGAGGGGCAGAAGCCCTAGAATGCGGCCCTAGAACGGAGATCACGCAAACCATGCCATTCATAACCGGCAAGCGAATTCCCCGCCGCACGTTTATTCGAGGCGCTGGTGCGTCTCTCGCGCTCCCGTTCCTCGACGCCATGGTGCCGGCCGGGCTGGTGTGGTCCAACGCTCCCCGGGTCGACGACCCAACGCGTTTGGTCGCGATCGAGATCGTGCACGGCGCGGCGGGCTGCAACGAATGGGGCGCTACGCAAAACCTGTGGTCGCCCGCCGCGGCCGGGCGGGACTTCGATCTCTCCCCGAGCGCGCTGCTGCCGCTGGAGAGGTACCGGGACTATCTGACGATCATCAGCAACACCGATGTGCGGAACGCGGAAGCGGCCCAGGCAAAGGAAATCGGGGGTGATCACTTCCGGTCCAGTGCAGTCTACCTGACGCAAGCGCACCCCAAGCAGACCGAGAGTTCGGATGTCTCCGTCGGCATCTCACTGGATCAGATGTACGCACAGCGTTTTGGGCAGGACACGCCCATCCCGTCCATGCAACTCTGCATCGAGAACGTCGATCAAGCGGGTGGCTGCGCGTACGGCTACGCGTGCGTCTATACGGACACCATCAGTTGGGCCTCCCCCACCGAGCCGCTCCCGATGATTCGCGACCCGCGCGTCGCGTTCGATCAGCTGTTCGGGGCCGGTGGCAGCGCGGAGGAGCGCGCAGCGCGCAGGCAAACGAGCGGCAGCATCCTCGATTGGATCGCGCAGGACATCGCGACGCTCAAGCAGTCGCTGGGACCGAACGACACCGTGCGCCTCGAGCGTTATCTGGACAACGTGCGCGAGCTCGAGCGCCGCATTCAGGGCGTCGAGGCCCAAAACCGGAGCGGAGAGGCTCGCGAGTTGCCCGGCGCGCCGGCGGGCGTGCCGGACTCGTTCAGCGAGCACGTGAAGTTGATGTTCGACCTGCAGGCGCTTGCGTTCGCCTCCGACACGACGCGCGTGTTCTCGCTGAAGCTCGGGCGCGACGCATCGTCACGGGTCTATCCGGACAGCGGCACGGACACCCCGTTCCACCCGGCCTCGCACCACGGCGGTCGCGACGCGCAGGTGCTCAACTTCGCCCAGATCAACAAGTACCACGTCGGTCTGCTGCCGTACTTCCTGGACCGGCTGAGGGAGATCCAGGAGGGCGATAGCCACCTGCTCGACAAGACGATGATCCTCTATGGCTCCCCAATGGCCGACTCCAACCTGCACAATCACCGCCGCTGCCCGTTAATCGTGCTCGGCGGCGCGAACGGGCAACTCGAAGGCAACCTGCACGTGCAGACCGCCGATGGAACACCGATGGCCAACGCGATGCTCACTCTGCTGCACAAGCTGGGACTCGACGACGTCACCCGGTTCGGGAACGACACCGGGGCGCTCGCGCTCTCGGCGTCGGGATGAAGCATTCGGATGAGGGATCGATGATACATCAGATACAGCGCGCTAAGCGGCTCCGTTACAACGTGGTATGTGTGTTGGCGTGCGCGCTTCTGACCTGGGCCGCAACGCCGCCTGACGCACCGGTCGCTGAGGCCGCGATGAGGGGGGACGCCGCCAAGGTTAGTGCGTTGATCGAGCTCGGCGAGGACGTGAATGCGGCTCTCGGGGACGGCATGACCGCTCTGCATTGGGCCGCCGAGCGCGGAGACGGCGAGGTTGCCTCGCTGCTGCTGTCGGCTGGAGCTCACGTCGAATCGACGACACGCCTCGGCGCATACCGCCCCCTGCACCTCGCCGCCAAGGGCGGGCACACTTCAGTCGTGCGTGCGCTCCTGCAGGCAGGAGCCATCGCCACGACCGAAACCACGACCGGAAGCGTTACGCCCCTCCACTTGGCGGCTGCCTCCGGTAGCGCCTCCTCGGTAGCTGTGCTCATCGAGTTCGGTGCCGAGGTCGATCGACGTGAAACCGCCTGGGGGCAAACGCCGCTGATGTTCGCCGCGGCGACAGGGCGTGTGCAGGCGATCCGCGCATTGGTGAGCGCCGGTGCGGCCATCGACGCACGGGCCATCGTGCTCGATATGTCCACCAGGGATGCCGAGGACCGCGCGGACCAGGCCGCGGGGCGGCAGCGCACGCGAGGCGAGCCACTCACCGCGCAGACAACCCCCACCGAGGCCCGGAGACTGCAGACAACCACGACCGAGACGAGGCGCGTGTCGGCCGCAGGCAGCGGTGGTGCCGGAGCTGGCGCCGCTCCCGCCGAAATCGACATCAACGAAGCTCAACGCGACCGCGTCGCCCAGCCGCTCTCGCACGCGCAGCTCGTGGGTGGCTACGGAGGCCTGAGTGCGCTGCTACTGGCGATTCGCGAGGGGTATGCCGCAGCCGCGATCGCCTTGATCGAGGGCGGAGCCGACATCGACCATGTGAGCGGCGGAGACCACACGAGTCCCCTGCTGATGGCGATGCTCAACGGCCACTTCGACCTGGCCATGCAGCTCTTCGAGCGCGGCGCCGACCCCAAGATCGCGAGTGACGCGGGCGCGGCGCCGCTCTACATCGCGCTCAACACACACTGGATCCCGAAGTCCAGGCACCCCCAGCCCACGCACCGCTTGCGGCAGGAGGTCACGTACATGGACCTGATGCGGGCGTTCCTGGACGCCGGCGCAGACCCCAATGTGCAACTCACCAAGCCGCTCTGGTTCACGACGTTTGGGGACGACTATCTGAGGGTCGATCGTACGGGTGCGACACCGTTTTGGCGCGCCGCATACGCTCTGGACCTCGATGCCATGAGGCTCCTGGTGGCCTACGGCGCCGATCCGGACACGCCGACCGTGAAGTCGCCCCGGCGTAGCTATCGCGGGGGCAACCTCGAGCCCACATCCGGTGGAGATGCGTCCGGGCTGCCGCCGGTTCCGGTCGGAGGACCCGGCTCGTGGCCGATCCATGCCGCTTCAGGCATCGGGTTCGGAGAAGGCTTCGCAGCAAACATCCACCGTCACGTACCGGACGGCTGGCTTCCCGCAGTGACGTACCTGGTGAACGAGATCGGGGCGGACGTGAACGCGCGGGACCACAACGGATACACCGCGCTCCACCACGCAGCCTCACGCGGCGACGACGAGCTGGTCTTGTTCCTGGTGGAGCACGGAGCGGACGTGATGGTGGTGAGTCGGCGCGGTCAAACCACGGTGGACATGGCGAATGGTCCGGTGCAACGCATCACCCCCTTCCCCAGTACGATCGCGCTGCTCGAGGGGCTCGGGGCGAAGAATAACCACAACTGTGTGGGGTGCTGACCCACCCTGCGTCGGTCATCTGCATGTGCGGGCGGCACACCACCCGATGAAACGGAAATCGGCAATGCGGATGACGAATGTTCCTAGGTGCGCAACCCGCGGGGTACTCGCAGCACTCACCCTAGTCACGCTACAGGCGTGCTCGCGGTACGCCGACCGTCAGCTCTCTACCTCTCCCCGCGCCCCAATGCCGGACCACATGGTCCACCGGGAGTGGCAGATTAGTCAGTAGGGCCCGGACGAAGAAAAGCAGTACCAATCGAGCCGCGCGACTCCAGCCGTAGCGACTGCAGCGCCGGCACAATCCCGAAGACCAGGGTCGCGATGCGTAGCTCCTTGATGAGTGCGTAGCCGTGCAGCTCCCGGTCCGTGAGCGCAACGAGGATGTTGAATGCGAGATCGGTGAGTGGAAGCAGGTGGGATGCGTCCAAGGGCTGTTGCGAGGCCATCGGGACTCCGGCCATAGACTCGTTAGAAGTATACCTGTAACGAGTAGAAGCGACGCGGCCGTGCCGTCAACTCCCGGACCGAGTCGCTCGCCCTTGCGGTGCCGCGGCGCACTCCCAAGTGTGCTCCTGCAACTGGGTCGTGAAATCGTCAGAGGCTTTCACTCAGTCAGAGGGTAGGATCGTGACCAACGCAAACATGGCTCGCTCGTCGATCCTGGTGGCACTGCTTCTTGCGGTCGCCACAGGTGTCGTGGCACAGGAAAAAGTGCACACCGTCGAGTTCTACAGCCCGGCGGTCGAACGCACGATGAAGTACAACATCGTTCTGCCCGAGGCCTACGAGGCCTCCGACGAGCGCTACCCGGTCCTCTACCTGCTTCACGGACTGACGAGCAACTACACGGCTTGGAGCAGGCAGGGGGCGGCGTTTTACGCCGGGCTCGCCGGGGACCTAATCGTGGTCATGCCCGACGGAGGGAACTCCTGGTACGTCAATTGGGCGGAAAACGAGAAAGGTCAGCGGAACGATTGGGAAGACCACATCGTCAAGGACGTGGTCGGCCACGTCGACGGGAACTACCGCACTATAGCGCGGCGAGAGGGGCGTGCGATCACCGGGCTCTCCATGGGGGGCTACGGCGGACTGACGCTCGGCCTACGCAACCCTGAGCTCTTCGTATCGATTGGCAGCACCAGCGGCGCGTTGTCGTATGCCCGTCGCAACGCTGCCGAGGCCCGGGGTGAGGTCGCGCCGCGAGCGCGTCGGGAACGCACCGCGGAGGAGCAGGCAGGTCTCGAGGCGCGCCAAGCCAGAATCAACCCCAACATCGGTATCGAAAGCTTCAGCAGCCAGGCAGAGCGCACGCCGGCGGGGAGGGCGTTTGCCACGGCCGAAGGCGCGGATGCCTACGACCCCTTCAAGCTGGTCCTTCAGGTTCCGCACGAAGATCTGCCCCACATCTACCTGGACTCGGGGACCGAAGACCGGCTGATCGGCGATGCCAGGGCCTTTGCCCAGGTGTTGTTCGAGAACGACGTGCCCTTCGACTTCATGCAGATGCCGGGTGGGCACAACGGTACCTACTGGACCCAGTCTCTCGGCCACATCGTTTCGATCCAGTATGAAGTGATGCGCCGGGCACTTGGGGAGAGGCCGGTCCGTCGCAGTAGACGCCCATGAGCGTCGGGTCCGAGTAGGCGCCGAGCCTCACGGAAAGGGTCTAAGTCCTCCTGCGTTCGGCAACTTAACCGCCACGAGCTTAGGAGGACTCGCCCTCACAGTGAACGCGATGTACTGCTCGCCGTCGACCATGTAAGTCATCGGCGTGCCGAGTACGGGCGCCGGCACGTCGATGGCACCGACGATCTCACCCGTCATCTTGTCGCGCGCCACCAGCTGGGGGCCGTCGTCGGTGCCCCCGCTCTCCATGCCCGAGATGAGCAGTGTCTTGGTGAGCACGGGTCCGCCCGCACGCACCACTCGGTCTCCGAGCGGAGGTAGGTCCAGGTCCCTGAGCAAGGGGTGATTGCGCACCGCGTCTCCATTCCCGATCGGTTGCATCCAGAGATGTTCACCCGTGTTGAGGTCGATCGCGGTGATCCTCGAATACGGCGGTTTGAACAGCGGTAGTCCGCTGGGCATGCGAGGTCCGCTGCCGGGGCCGCCGTGTGTAAACCGGGCGGTTGCCTCGTCGCCGAATACCTCTCGAGGGTCGTAGAGGTGGATCATCTGGTACGACGAGCGCGAGGGCACATACAGGATGCCCGTCTCGGGGTCCACCGCCGAGCCAGGCCAGCTGGCGCCTCCGCCCGTGCCGGGCCGTAGGATCGTGCCTTGAGTGCCGCCGTCCTCGTGCAGCGAGATCGGCTCGAAGAGGGGTCCCCAGCGAAACGGCTGGATCGCGTCGATGGCCTGCTGGCGAAGCTCCGGGGTGAAGTCGTTCAAGTCGTCGATCGACACACCCTGATACTCGAAGGGCGCCGGTTTTGTCGGGATGGGTTGCGTCGGCCAGACCACCTCGCCGGGCACGTTGGTCTCGGTATCCATACGCCGTTCTACGATGGGCCAAACGGGTTCGCCGGTCGCGCGGTCGAACACATAGGTGAAGCCCTGCTTCGATATCTGGGCGATCGCCTTGATCTCCCTGCCGTCCACGGTGATGTCGATGAGGTTCGGGTGTGTCGGGAAGTCGTAGTCCCACAGACCGTGATGCACCGCCTGGAAATGCCAGACGCGTTGGCCCGTCTCGGCATCGATGGCGATTAGCGACTCCGAAAACAGGTTCGAACCCAGGCGGTGACCTCCGTAGAAGTCATTGGTAGCGGTACCGGTGGGAGCGTACAGGAGCCCGAGTTCTTCGTCGGCGGCGTAGGTGCTCCAAACGTTGGTATTGCCGGAATACTGCCAGGAGTCGTTCTCCCAGGTGTCGACCCCTAGCTCGCCAGCCTGCGGGATGGTGTGGAACGACCAACGCTCTTCGCCCGTGCGCACGTTCCAGCCGCGTATCCAGCCAGGGACCGCTTCCATGGTGATCCTGCGATCCGCGATCGATACGGGCGTGACGACCACGTTCCGGATCACTATGGGAGCCGATTGCACCGAATAGAGGAGAGCGTTCAGGTAGTCCCTCTCTCCGCGGTCTGACCTGGGAAGAGTCGTGGTCAGGTCCACACGCCCGTCCACCCCGAAGCCTGCGCAAGGCCGTCCCGTCTTGGCGTCGACGCAAATGAGATAGCCGTTTCCGGTCCCCCAGAAGACGCGTTCGTCGTCCGCGCCGTCGCTCCAGTAGGACACTCCGCGTTGGTTATAGATCACGGTCATCGACGTGGTGCCGTCCTCGTAGCTCTTGGGATTGTAGATCCAGAGCACTTCGCCCGTCTTGGCGTCGACCGACACGCCGACCGAGAGCGGCGTGACCAGGAAGAGCCGACCTCCCGCCATCAATGGTGTCGCTTTCAGGTTCTCGATGAGCGGGTGCTGGTCGCTCCGCCACAACTCGGGCGTTTGCTCCTGAAGAGCTTCGAAGATATTGGCGGAGCTGGAGGTCCATTCGCCGCCCGCGAGCTCGGTGCTCAGCATGGCGTCGACGGTCGTCCAATTCCAAGCTTGCACGAGGCTGCTGAAATTGGTGGCGTCGATCTGATCCAGCGGCGAGTACTTCGTGCCGCCCACATCACCGCCGTAGCTCCGCCATTCACCGTTGAGCGCGCCGTACTGCGCCTGGGCCGGCGCGCAAACGCATACCAGTGCGGCCAGACCCGCTGCTGCGCTCCGGGTGACTAACCAAGTCATCTTCATTGCATGTGCTCCTTCAGCGGAGAACCGACGTGATCAAGTAGAACTCTTCCTGTCTGGGGCGGAAGAAAACCCACCCCTCAGGGGTCAGATAGGCAGGGTCCTCCTGCATGATGTGGACGTCCTGACCGTCCCACTCGGGCACCGTGGTCCGTGTATTCAGCTCAATCGAAATGTAGGAGCCTTCGACGAGCGGCTTGGACGTGGCCTCCCCGCGCCCAGCGCTTCTGAAGTCGATGCTTGGACCCATTCCGTGACCGTTGTTGCCCAACGGATGCGAATAGATCTGCGCCTGGATGCCGAGATCCTCCATCTCCGCCATCGTCGCAGCATACGCCTCGCCCGCTGTTCGACCCGGGCGCGAGGCCCTGAGCGTTAAAGCGTCCTGAAGCGCTACGGTATTGGCGAAGGCGGCTTTGAGTCCCTCGGGTGCGTCCTCCTCACCGGGTCGGAGTACGTAGGCCATCTTCTGCCAGTCGCTGTCGAGCCCCAGGTACGAGATTCCGAAGTCGACGTGGATCAGGTCTCCGGGCTCGATGACCGTCTCTTCCGGTGCGACCGCGAGGAAGCCACGAGACCCGACGTCTGCCATCCCGGCACGCTGTACCCGCATGTCGGGTTGAAACCACGTGCCGACGCCGTGGCTCCAGAGCTCATCGTACATGAAGCGTCTTACGTCTCCAACCGTCGTGACTCCCGGTTCGACTACGGCGTTGGAGAAGGCTTCCTTGGTGATCGCTTCCGTGAGCGCCACGAGCAGTTCGTAGTGCTCCAACTCCTCAGGAATCCGCGTCGCTAGATACTCCTCGATGAGCGGGGCCGCGCTCTGGAAGCGGCTCGCGGCTTCGCTACCCATGGCATCCGTCAGGAAACGGTAGGAGTCGTGCGTAAGGCTGCGCGTCATGCCGCGAGCGCCTCCGGTCCCGAGCCCGACCGTCGCGGGCCTGTACTGCTCGTAGAGCTCGCGAAGCACTTCGCCTGCGGGTTTGGGATCGATCGGCGACTCGAAGAAGCGAGCAACGGTCTCTTCCCAGTAGCCGGTTGCTGCCACTTTGCGCAGCCCGGCATCTCCCGCGTCCACGAATACGAAGATGTCACGCCGCCCCGTATACGGACGCGCCGGTGCCACGTATTGCGTGAGCGGGTCGTCGTGGAACTCCTCGTTGACCACGATCCACATGCCGATGCCGTGGCGGCGCATCATGGGCAGCAGCATGTCGTGCCGCTTGGTGAGCCACACGTCGCGCACGGCCATCTGCTCAGTCCAAGTCAGCAGCTCGATCGCCGCCTCAGTGGGCGCCGTTTCGCGCTGGTCGATTGTGCATGCGCCGGCCGAGAGCATGACTGTGACGGCACATGCGGAGAGAATCGGACGGTGCACCAGGAATCTCCTCGGTGAAGCGGAACCACGAAGAGGAAGCAGAGGCTCGAAGATGCGAGTCCCCTGCCGCGAAGGCGAGGGGAACGATGGCTCCTTCGCCCGACGCGGGCGGATGCCCGCGCTGAGACACCGCGCACTCATACCTTGGAGTGAGTGCGACCGACCCGCTCACATACGCCGGGGTGGCTTTGTTGCTAGCAGCGGCGGCTGCCGCGGCTTGTTGGATTTCGGCGCGCGCGACGCTGAGCATGGAGGCGTCGAGGGTGTTGCGGGAGGAGTAGCGAGGGGAGCTGCGGTCGCCGTGTTGCTGGCGTCTCTCCGGGCGCTCGGCCATTATTCCAGAGGCTCGTAGGCCTTGCCGACCGGAATATGGCCGCTCTGAAACCGGATACGTGATCCATGGTGACTTTTACGCTGAACGGACGCCTCCACGAGGTCGATGTCCCGGATGACACCCCTCTCCTTTGGGCATTGCGGGACACGCTCCACCTGACAGGCACCAAGTTCGGGTGTGGCATCAGTCAGTGCGGTGCTTGCACGGTTCACGTGAACGGGTCGCCGGTCCGCTCGTGTCGGTTCGCCGTGAGCCGCGCCGCGGGCGCCGAAGTGACCACCATCGAGGGTCTCTCGCCTGACGGGGGCCACCCGGTCCAACTGGCTTGGGTGGAAGAGCAGGTGCCGCAGTGCGGGTATTGCCAGTCGGGTCAGATCATGGCTGCGGCTGCTTTGCTGGCCGAGGATCCCAAGCCGTCGGACGCGGCCATCGACGCGGCCATGTCTCGCAACGTCTGTCGCTGCGGCACTTATACAGCGATTCGGCGCGCGATCCATCGAGCGGCGGAGATTCAGTATCAGATGATGTCGACGGACGATGCCGGCGGAGGTGACCGATGAGCGTATCGCGCCGCACCTTCATAAAGATTACGGGCGTGGCCGGGGTAGGGCTGACGCTTGGAGTCACCTACAAAGTGGTGTCGGGCCCGGGACAGCCCGCCACCGACGCTGCATTCGCGCCCAACGCGTTCCTGCGCATCGATACCGATGGCTCGATCACCGTAGTTGTCGGCAAGTCCGAGATGGGGCAAGGCGTTTCGACGGCGCTGCCCATGCTGCTGGCGGAGGAACTCGAGGTGCCGTTCGAGCGCGTGGCCTTCGAGTTTGCACCTGCCCACGCGGCGTACGGCGCCCTGGGCATGCAGGTCACCGGCGGAAGCACGAGTGTCGTACAATCGTGGGTTCCGCTGCGTGAGGCCGGTGCAGCCGCGCGTTTGATGCTTCGTGAGGCGGCCGCGCGCGAGTGGGGTGTACCAGCCTCGGACATCGAGATGCGCGACGCAAAAGCGCATCACCCGGACGGCTCCATGCTCGACTACGGCGAGCTCGCTACTGCGGCGGCGGATGTGGACGTGCCCAAGAATGTGGCGCTCAAGGACCCGTCCGAGTTCCGATTGATCGGCACATCTCAGAATCGACTGGACATCCCGGCCAAGACCACCGGGGAGGCCGTCTTCGGTATCGACGCAGGCCCGAGTGACGCGCGCGTCGCGCTCGTCGCCCGCTGCCCGGTCTTTGGTGGCACGCTCCGCTCCTTCGACCCCGCGCCCGCGTTAGCGGTGCCAGGAGTCGACGAAGTGGTCGAGCTGAGCAACGGCGTGGCGGTGGTCGCAAACGGTTACTGGCCGGCGAAGCAGGGGCGGGACGCGTTGCTCATCGAGTGGGACGAAGGAGCTGGGAGCACGCTGAACGACGAGGAGATCACGAGGCGCTTCAAGTCGGCGATTCAAGCAGGAGGAGGGGTCGCCGAGCAGCACGGTGAGACGGACGCGGCGTTCGCCGCCGGCTCCGATCCGATTCGGGCGACGTATTCAGTGCCGTATCTGGCGCATGCGACCATGGAGCCCATGAACTGCACCGCGTTGGTCGAGGACGGTAGATGCACGGTATGGGCGCCGACCCAGTGGCAAAACGGCCCGTCATTGATCGCCGGCGGTGCTCGACAGGTTGCAGGGGAAATGTCGGGCGTGGGTGCCGACAACACAGTCATTCACACCACCTTCTTGGGCGGGGGCTTCGGGCGACGTGCCGAGACGGACTATGTCGCTGAGGCGGCGGAGTTGGCCTCGATGGTGGAGGGCGCGGTGAAAGTCATGTGGTCCCGCGAGGACGACATGCAGCACGACTTCTATCGACCCGCCTCGCACCACGAGTTCATGGCGCTTCTGGACGACGACGGCATGCCGCTCGCTTGGCGTCACGACATGGCGTCGCAGTCGATCATGGAGCGACTCATGCCAGGGTGGTTGCCGAACTTCGTTCGCAATCTGACGGTCACGCGCGACGGCGTGGACCCCACCGCGGTCGAGGGCGCGTCGAACCAGCCGTACCATGTGCCCAACTTCCGGATGGCGGCTGCCACGGTCAACCTCCCGATTCCGGTGGGGTTCTGGCGTTCCGTCGGGCATACGCACACCGGGTTCGTCGTGGAGTCGTTCATCGACGAGTTGGCGCACCTAGCAGGAAAGGACCCCTATCAGTACCGCCGTGACCTACTCGGTGAGCACCCCCGACACCTGGCGGTGCTCGATGCCGTCGCCACGGCGGCGTCGTGGGATTCGCCCGTGCCCGAGGGTCGGGCGCGGGGGATCGCGGTCGTGGAGTCGTTCGGCTCGTACGTGGCCGAGGTCGCAGAAATCTCTCTCGAAGATGGGCGGCCGCGCGTACACAAGGTTTGGTGTGCGGTCGACTGCGGCGTGATCGTGAATCCCGCGATCGTGCAGGCGCAGATGGAGAGCGGCATCATCTACGGACTTACCGCCGCGCTCTACGGACGCATCAGCATCGAAGGTGGCCGCGCGGTGCAGAGCAACTTCAACGACTACGAAATGGTGCGCATGGGGGAGGCTCCCGAAATCGAGGTTCTCCTGGTACCGAGCGGAGATGCGCCCGGTGGCGTCGGTGAGCCCGGCGTGCCACCGATTGCGCCGGCTGTCACCAACGCGCTGTTCGCACTGATTGGTCGGAGGGTGCGAGAGCTACCCGTGCAGTTGGCCTGACTTCGGAGGGCCACCGCCCGGAGGTTCAGCCCCTTACGGCTCGCTTCACGAGATTCTCCATCAGCGGAATCTTGAAGTGGTTGTAGTCGAGCGGCTCGGCGCCCCGGATCGCCTCCGCACCGGCTAGTGCCGCTGTTTCTTCGTTGCGCGTCCGACCACTGATCAGTACCTCGACGTCGTGCAGACGTCGTGGGATGCACTGGACGGCTCCGCACACGATGCTCGCTTCGTCGATCTGAGCTCCGCTCGTGCGAAATGCCGCCGCGACGCTCACCAACGCGAAATCCCAACTTTTCCGGTCCGCCACCTTCTCGAAATAGAAGTCGGCACCGGCCCAGCTCGCGGGTAGGCGAATCGCCGTAAGCAAGTCATCCGGGTCGAGAACGGTCATGCGTTGGATGTCCACCGACGGTTCCATGAAGAAGTCGGCGGCGGGAATGACGCGCTCGCCGCGTGCATTGCGAACGACCATCTCCGCGTCTAATGCTACCAGCGCAGGCGCCGTATCGGACGGGGTCACCGCTACACACCTGCTGGCACCGAAGAGCGCGTGCTCCCGGTTCATGGCCTCGGGCGCTGCCGCGTAACAGGTGTTGCCACCCGCCCGGTAGCAGTCCACGCCGTAGCGGTAGTACCAACAGCGCGTATCCTGAGAGAGATTGCCGCCTAGGGTACCCGCGTTGCGGATCTGTGGGCTCGCGACCCTGCGCGCGGCGTCCGCCAGAAGCCCATAGCGATCACGTAGAAGAGGACTACGCTCGACCTCCGTGAGCGTGGTCAGAGCGCCGATCTCGACACCGTCCGTGGTCTCGCGAATTCCCTTGAGCGCGTCCAGGCCTTCGAGGTCGATGACCGCCTCGGGACCCTTTCCACGGTTCTTGAACCAATCGAGGGAGTCGTAACCACCGGCGAGCTTCCATCCGCGGTTGCCGTATCGGTCGATCAACTGAATGGCGTCGTCCACGTCGGCCGGCTGGTAGAGCTCGAAGCCCGACATCATGTCCTTCATCATGGGCTTTTCCTCACTGGGTGTTTACCTGGAGCGGGCCGTGTGACTGCGACCGCTCGGAAGCGACGTTGATGATCATGTCCGCCATGACCGGGGTGCGGTTGAAGTAGTGCCCCCCGAGCGCGTCCGAGATGGCACACAAGAGCGCAGCGGCGGAGCATCCCATCACAGGCTCTCCGATACCCTTCGAGCCAACCGGGTTATTGGGATCCGGCTCATCGACCGCGTGCCAGTCCATTTCCGACGGCACGTCCAGGTAGGAAAGCGGTTTGGCTTGATAGAAGCCGACGGCCGCCGGAAGACCCCAGTGGCGGTCGTAGACGTGGCGCTCCGAAATGGCCATGCCGAACCCCATCACGCCCCCGCCTTTGATTTGCGTGGACAGCCCCTGCGGATGAAGCACCGTTCCGCAGTCGGCCACTCCGAGATAGTCGAGGATCTCGATGCCGCCCGTTTCCATGTCGAGCTCGATTTCGATAAAACCGGCTGCCAGCGCCGGCACCATCCCGGTCTGCGGGAGGTTGTCTCTCGCGACGCCAATCAGACCTGTCCCCGCTAGCCCGGCAACGGCGCGCCGAGTCAGCGCGTTGATGTCGTCCGGCACCTCGTGACCACTGTATTCGCCGCCGATCTCGATGGCGGCCTGGGCCGCTTGCGCGTAGGTGAGCCTCCGGCCGGGGTTGCCCCGAGCGAAGACGGTCTCGTTTCCGATGTCGTAGTCGGAGGCGGAGCCACCGAGTCGACGCGCGGCGATCTCTTTGAGCTTGCGAACCGCGTCGTTGGCAGCGGCGAAGTTCGTGCGCGTCATCGTGAACGACGTATTGCTGCCGAACTGCCCCAGTGTCCAGGGCAGCCCCCGGCTCGAATCACCGCGCACGATCTCGCAGTTCTCCCAGTCGCACTTGAGCACCTCCGCGGCGACCCGTGACGTCGTCGAGTACGAGTACGTGCCGAGGTTCCCGACTCCGGAATGAATGTTCAACTTTCCTTCCGGCGTGAGCACGACCAGCCCGTCGAATCCGCTGGCGCCTGCTGAGTGGAACGCCTGCCCAACGCCCACCCCGCGGACTTTGGATCCGTTGCGTTCGCCGCTGCGCGCACGGCGCTCCTCCCATCCGAAGCGCTCAGCGCCCTGCTCCAACGCCTCGCGCATATAAGCGCTCGTGATGCCGCTACGGTTACTGCCGTAGAGGGACTCATGGGTCGGCGCGTTGATGTGCCGAATCGCGACCTGGTCGAGACCGAGCTGCTTCGCAGCCTTGTCCAGCAGCGGCTCAACAGCGGTCGCCATCTGATTCTGGCCCGGGCCCCTCTGCGCTCCGCGCGGAGGCGTGTTGGTCAGCACCGACATCCCCCGGTAGCGCATGTTTAGGGGCGTGTACACGATCGAGATCGCACTGGCAGCCGCGTTCATGTCGCCACCGCCCTGGTTCGGTCCGTTCTCCTGCACGATGTACACGTCGATGGCCGTAATTCGGCCGTCGTCCCGGAATCCCATCTTGATGCGACCCTGGAAGCCGGGTCGCGCCGAACCGAGGAAGTACTCCTCGGTGCGGCTGATTCTCATGAGCACCGGCTTCTGGACCTTGCGCGACATGTGCGCCGGAATCGAGAGTAGCGGGTAAGGTCCGCCCTTAGATCCGAAACCACCACCGCAATACTCGGCGATGTAGACCAGATCCTCCGGTTCGATGCCGATGTACGCGGCGATTCCCGGATGCACGAAGCTTTGGCTCTGGGTCGATGCGTGCAGATAGCACTTGCCGTTTTCCCAGTACGCCATCGCGGTTCGCGGCTCCATCGAGTGATGCGATGTGCCCGCGGTCACGAAGGTCTCGTCCAAGATGATGCTCGCTTCGGCAAAGCCCGCGTCGATGTCGCCATACGACCATTCGGTGCCGGGTTCGCCCATTGGCAACTGGCCTTCGCCCGCGGCCGCGAAGTCTTCCTCGGTCCACTTCCGCTCTTGAACCTCACCCGATACGACCGTGTTCCCGTCCGTGCGCGCGTTGGGGCCGCCCGGTCGCAGGCTCTCGAGCGGATCCACACAGAAGGGCAGCGGCTCGAGGTCGAGCACGATCGCGTCGATCGCGTCCTGGGCGATGGTTTCGGTGACCGCGGCCACGGCCAAGATCGGCTCGCCGACGAAGTGAGGCTCGTCGGTCAGAATGTTATTGGCTGGGCCGGCCTGCTCCGGAACTTCGTCCGCCCTCAAGATGGCCACGACTCCGTCCATCGCGAGCGCCGCGGTGGCGTCGACGCCCCGAACACGACAGTGCGGCATCGGGCTCTTGAGCAGGCGGCAGAAGAGCATGCCGTCCCTGCGGAAGTCCTCTGCGTATTTCGCGCGACCCGTCACCTTTCCGTAGATGTCGGGTGGTGCGTAGTCCTTTCCAAGTAAGTCAGCCATGCTATGCCTCGCTCGCGGCACGCATCACGCCGTTCAAGTAGTGATCGTAGGCGCCGCACCGGCACAAATTGCCCGCCATCGCTTCGCGGGCCTCCTGCCGGGTTGGATTCGGATTCGCGCGCAGCAGCGCCACCGCGGACATCACCTGGCCCGAGGTGCAGAAGCCGCACTGCGGACCCAGTTCGTCGACGAAGGCCTGCTGTACCGGATGCAGGGTGCCGTCCGGACTCTCGAGTCCCTCGACGGTAGTGATCTCTCGGTCGCGCACGCGATGCGTAAGCGTCGAACACGAGTAGTAGTTCACGTCGTCGATCAGCACGGTGCACGCGCCGCATTCACCGCGGTCGCATCCGAGCTTGGTGCCGGTGAGGCCGAGCTTATAGCGCAGCGTCATGGCTAGCGTTTCACCCGGCAGTACGTCGACGCGGCGCACCTGGCCGTTCACGGTCAAGGAAAGCAGCCGCTCTACGCCACCGGTTTGGGCTGGCAGTGGTGTCGTACATCCAGCTCCGAAGTACGACATGCCAGATACTGAGACACCGGACGCGATCACTCCCTTGATGAAGTCACGACGCGACCAACTCGAATGCGTCGTCGCAAAGGCGACCGTCGTGCCCGGCGAGTCTGACGAGTCCATCTCGCTCACATCTCTACTCCCGTCTGAGGCACTAGAGGCATGGTACGCCGTGTAGCGGGAACGGACAACCGCGAACAGGTAGCGGGACGTCTCCGCGGAAACGCTTTGCGGCCGTTTCGCGGCAGGCGGTACATCAGGCGCTAACTTGGGCGAGTCGTTGCCATCCCCCCCGCGTACGCTCTTGACCAACCCAACCAAGTTCTTCGTGTCCTCCATGGCCGCCCAACCTTTGACGATCTGGCCCCGCGCTGTCCTCTCAACCTCCGGGTTAGGATCTGAGTCGAAGTGCTGGTCGGGCTGGACGCAATGGACGAAATACGGTGCAGCCCTACCTTCCCCGTCATGACCGAGTTCTTCCAGATCGAGTGGGTACAGCGGACCATCCTCATCGTGGGCGGCGTGCTGGTAGGCTTGCTGCTCGAACGGGTCGTCGTCACGCGTGCTCATCGCATCGCGAAAAAGACGCGCTTCAAGTGGGACGATCTGATCGTCGAGTCGGTGCGAGGGGTACCGACGATTTGGCTCACGTGCGCTGGCATCTATCTGGCGCTGAGCGTTGGAACGCTCGATCCGCTGCTCGCGAGCACCGTGTTGAGCGTGCTCACGGTTGTCTTGATTGGCTCCGTTGCGATCGCAGGCATGCGCGCGACGGGGGCTGCTGTGGAGATGCTCTCAGGCCGCGCAGAAGGAGCGATCGGCTCCCTCACGCTCGTGGTGAACACGGCTCGACTCGCCGTAGGCGTGATCGGCGTCTTCATCATTCTGCAGAACCTCGGCATCGACATCACGCCGCTCATTGGGGCACTGGGAATCGGTGGCCTCGCGGTCGCGCTCGCGCTGCAGGATACGCTCGGCAACCTCTTTGCCGGCGTTCAGATCATTCTCTCCAAGCAGGTCCGACCACAGGACTATGTGCGACTCGACTCGGGCGACGAGGGCTGGGTCACGGACGTGAAGAGCCGTAACACCACGATCCTCACGTTCCCCGACGGCAACCTCTTGGCGGTGCCGAACACACTGTTGGCGTCCTCGGTGGTGAAGAACTTCAGCATGCCGCGCAAGGCGCTCTGGGTCAGCGTGGAGGTGGGGGTGAGCTACGACAGCGATCTCGAGCATGTGGAGCAGGTGACACTCGAGGTCGCGGGTCAGGTTTTGGCATCCGTAGATGGCGGCGGCTCGGTCGAAGACCCGGTCGTACGTTATCACACATTTGGCGACTCCAGCATCAATTTCGAGATCCGAATGCAGGTGCGAGAGTTCGAAAGTCAGGGGCCCGTTCGGCACGAATTGATCAAGCGTTTGCACGAACGCTTCAACGATGAGGGGATCGAAATCCCGTTCCCCATCCGCACTGTGCTCATGCCGGGCGCCGAGGGCGTGTAGCTCCCTGTCACGCGGGGATCTATCTGCATCGTCCCCTAGAACCCTTGCCGAGGTAAAAGGTTGGCGAATCAGCCGCGGCTCGCCACGGAGTCGATCACGGGCCGAAGGCCGTATCAGGAAGACACCGTGCTCGCGCAGGCGCTTTCAGACGCACGCACGCTCGTCGCCGTAGCGGACGGGATGGGTGGTCACACCGCGGGCGACGTCGCCAGTGCACTGGCGATCGAGACCCTCCTGGCTGCTCTCGAGGATGGCAAGGACCTGGAGCTAGGGTTCGGGCTGACCATCCGCTAACTAGCAAAAGGGGCCTGTCAGCTCGGCGCTAGCGGCCGATCTTCTCCCCCATCGGCCATGGCGCGCCTTGGTCTCCCGCGGGGACTTCGCCGATCCCCATGTAGACGAATTTCTGCACGCGCTTCCCCTCGTAGGTCTCGGTCGTGTAGATGTTGCCCTGGGAGTCCGTGGCGATGGAGTGCACGGCGAAGAAGAGGCCTGGCTGGCGACCGCCGTCGCCGAAGCTCGTCAGCACCTCGAGCGACTCACGCTCAATGATGTACACCTTCATGTTCTTGCCGTCCGCGAGGTACATGTACTGCTGGTTGGGGTCCCTCGAGAATGCGATATCCCAGGTCGAGCCGTCGCCCATCGTCATCGGCGCGATCCGCTTTTCGGCCACGAACGTGCCGTCCTTGCGGAAGACCTGAATCCGGTCGTTGGGGCGATCGCAAACGTACACCAGCCCGTCCGCCGTCGGCTCAGCGCAATGCACTGGGCTCCGGAACTGCTGGATGAGCGGCGCATTGGGGTCATAGCTGCCGGTGTATTCATCGCTGGGCACGTTGCCGTAGGCTCCCCAGAATCGCTTGATGGCGCCCGTGTTGATGTCGACGACCGCGACGCGCTTGTTGCTGTAGCCGTCTGCTATGTACACCTCATCGTTCTCCGCGTCGAAGGAGATCTTGGCCGGCCGACCGAAGTGCTCGGTCGAGGTGCTGCCGCGGTCCGTGCCCGGCGTACCGTACTGCGCGAGAAACCGGCCGGTGTTCGTGAATCTCAGGACATGGCCGTCACCGTTTCCGTTTCCGCCGATCCAGACATTGCCGAAGGGGTCGATCGATATGCCGTGGTTGGACGTCGGCCAACTGTAGCCTTCTGCGGGGCCTCCCCAAGAGTCGATCAACACGCCGTCGGGATTGAAAACCAGCACGTACGGTGCGGGCGAGCAGCACTCGCTGGTGGGCGGATCCTGGGCGGCACCGATCTCGGTGCGCGCGTTGAGAGGCGCCTGCCGGTGGATGATGTAGACGTTGTCGGCAGCGTCGATGCCAACGCCCACCACCGACCCGAGGACCCAGTGGTTCGGCAGAGGCTGGGGCCAGAACGGATCGACTTCGAAGATGGGCGCCATCACTGCGTTCTCATCAAGGACCGTGGCGGTATCCTCGATCGCGTTGGCTACGAAGGCCAGCGTCGTGATTGAAAGAAGGAGTGCGAGTCCGTAGACCAGATTGCGCTTCATGATGCATCCCCCGAGCGGGACAGGAGTCATTGGAACGCTACGCGCCGCGCGTGCGTCCGGCAATCGGGTCTGGACTTGAGCCGCCCGGTGCCCGACAGTGCGTGCCATGAGACGCACAGCCGCGATTGTCGTAGCCCTCGTTCTCCTGCTTCCGTCCTGGCCGGAGGCGCATGAGATACCCGCCGACGTCACAGTACAGGTGTTCGTCGCGCCGGAAGGCGGCATGCTGCGATTGTTGGTACGCACGCCGCTATTCGCGATGCGTGAATTCGACTTTCCCGTGCGGGACCCGGGCTACCTGGAGATCGCCGAGTCCGACCCGCTGATTCATGATGCCGCGGTCCAGTGGATCGGGAACTACATCCGGCTGTACGAAGGCGCGGAGGCTTTGCCCGCGCTCGAGCTCGTGGCAGCACGAATTTCGTTGCCCAGTGACGGCTCTTTCGCCAGCTACGAGACCGCGCTGGCGGGCGTGAGGTCGCCGCCGCTCGATGCGGACGTCGACTTGCCGCCGGCGCAGGCGTTGCTGGACGTACTCTTCGAGGTCCCGATTGCCTCCGACCAATCGGAGTTCTCGATCGATCCGCAGGTGGCTCATCTCGGCCTGCGCACCGTCACGGTGCTGCGATTCGTGCCCGCGGGAAGGCCGGAGCGCGTCTACCAATACACGGGTACTCCGGGGCTCGTGCGACTCGACCCGCGTTGGTTTCAGGCCGCGTTCCGCTTCGTGGTTCTCGGCTTCGAGCACATTCTGGACGGCCTCGACCATCTACTCTTCCTCTTCTGCTTGGTCGTGCCCTTCCGGAGCTTCTGGGCGCTCGTGCCCATCGTCACGTCGTTCACCGTGGCGCACTCGATCACCCTGATCGCTGCCTCTATGGGCCTGGCGCCCAACGCACTCTGGTTCCCGCCGCTCATCGAGACCCTGATCGCGCTTTCGATCGTCTTCATGGCGTTCGAGAACATCCTTGGTGCCAAGCTCAATAGGCGGTGGCTGATCGCGTTCAGCTTTGGCTTGATCCACGGATTCGGTTTCTCGTTTGCGCTTTCCGAGTCGCTGCAGTTCGCCGGCGCGCACCTGCTGACCTCGCTCTTTTCCTTCAACATTGGCGTCGAGCTGGGCCAGCTCTTCGTGCTCGCGATCACCGTGCCTATCCTGGCTCTGCTCTTCCGCAAGGTTCTGCCGGAGGTGGGCGGCACAGTGGTGCTCTCAGCGGTGTTGGCTCACACCGGGTGGCATTGGATGACCGAGCGAGGCGGGCAGCTCTTGCGCTACGACTTCCGCGTGCCGGTGCTCGATGCCGCCTTCGCAGCGACGCTCCTTCGCTGGCTAATGCTGCTGCTCATTGTGGGCGGAGCAGCCTGGCTGCTGCGTCTCGCCTTCGACTGGCTGAGCGCTCGCCGGCCAGCTATGACGACGCCTGACCTCGACGGAGACTAGAGCTAACTCAGCGCACCCTGAAGTTGATCGGGAACTGTACCCAAACCGTGATTTTCTGCTCGCGTTGCAGGGCCGGCGAGAAGCGGAAGTGTTCGGCCACCCGTAGTGCCGCTTGGTTGAGGCTCGAGTGACCTGATGTCTTCGCGATGCGCGTATCCGCGACCCGTCCGTCCTCGTCGATCAAGAACCAGACCTGGATGGAACCGCCGACCCCGGCGTCCTTCAAAAGCGGAGGGTACTCGGCGATCAACAGTCTCGTGAGCTCTGGGACGTTGAGGATGCTCGGCGCGACCGTGAACGGCGTGAAGGAAGGCCCGTCGCTCGCCTCTTCGGCGACCGGCTCCGGCGGAGGCGGAAGTGACACAACCGGGTTGTCTTCGAAAGTGGTCAACGCCATGGTGACGTCCTCGTCGATGTCTGCGGGGCCAACCGTCGGAATGGCCGGGCGAGGAATGTCTGGGGGAGGGGGAGGAATCACGATCTCCGCTGGAATCGCAACTAATTCGATGGTCGCGTCGGTTGACGAGAACACTTCCGCCTCAGCCGCCGGTCAGAAAATGAACACACATGCGTGGATCGTGAAGGCTGCGATGTAGCTCCACCGCCGAACGGTCTTGTACTGGCGCTTCACGACTGCCTGCGCGTCGTGCTCGATGGGGCGAAACGGCTCGACCGGTCGCACCCAGAGTAAGTCCTGGGCCAGGCCTGGCATTGGGAGTGCCGACAGGACGCTCCATACGGCCGACGAGAACAGTCCAGACACGGCGCCGAACCGCACAACCAGCCAGTCCAGGATGGCCGCGGGAGGACCCGCCACGACAGCGATGAGCCAGTGAACGGGCGTCAACAAGGGCGCCAACCGCGCCCAGAGTGGGTCGAGGTCGAGCAAGACGAGGTAGTCGAGCAACCACGGAAAGCGTCTCTCTAGTGCCGGGTATGTGTCGCAGCAGCCTTCCAACAGCCCCCGAGGCGAAGAGCCGTGTCTGAGCGCCCGCAGGAATGGTCCCGAGAGGAAGTCGTCGCCCTGCTCCAGCAGGTCGATCTCTTCGAGGGACTCCCGGACGATGACTTGAACGCGATTGCGGCCATCGTTGGTGGTCGCACGATTGAACCCCGCGAGGCACTCTTCGAGGAGGGTGAGCCTGGCGACGCCTTCTGCACCGTCTTTCGGGGCGCGATCGAGATTTCGAAGGCGCGCGCGGATGGGACCGAAGAGAAGCTCGCGGTCCGCCGCAAAGGGGACGGCTTCGGTGAGATGGCGCTTCTGAACGAAGCGCCTCGTTCGGCGACGGCAAGAGCTACCGAACCCACGCAGCTGGTGAGTGTGTCGCGGGACGACTTCCAGCGACTTCTCGGCGGGGATTCGTTCGCACTGCACATGATGCGCGCGCTCTCCAAGGCGCTGCGCGCATTAAGTGTTCGGTTTGCGAACGCCCAGTCGGAGCAGGACAGCGGCGGAGACGTGCCCGCCGACGCGTTTGCGGTGAGTCGTGTGATACAGGCGGGCATGCTCCCTCGAGTCGCGCCCAAGGTGGATGGGCACGATATCGCGGCTGGCACTACCACCGAGGTAGACGGGCGCGGTGCTTCCGTCTGGGACTGGATCCAGCTCGCGGACGGACGGCCACACGCTGCTGAGCATCGACGTGCCGCAGGACGGCTTTCCGGCCGCGCATCACTTGGGTACTTCCCGGGCGGTCGTTCGCGCGGTGGCTTCGGGGACCTCGTCGGTCGCCGACCTGCTGCGAGGCTCGAACGAGGCGCTCGCTGCAGGCGGCGTGGACGGCATGGATCAGTTGGTCCAGATGGGTGTTCTGGTCGTGGACCCTGACGGCCTGGAGTGGGGATGTGCCGGGAAGGTTCCCGGAGGGATCATTCGCCGCGATGGCAGCTTCGAGCAGCTTGGAGCCAAGGGGCCGCCCCTCGGCATGATGGGCGACGTTCAGTACAACAGTCAGCGCTTCCCGATGGGCGCGGGCGCCACCGCCTTAGTCCTGTCGCACGGATCGCAAGGCCTGTTCCTGGGTGCTGCCGACCTTCTCGCGCAGCTCCACGGGAAGCCTGCGGGCGACATCGTGAGCTCGCTGCACAAGGCGATCCGAAAGGCGCAGGGCGACGAGCGAAGCGAGACATCAGTGCTCTACGTGAGGAAGCACTGGGGAGCCTCTGAACAAGTAGAGCGCGCCACCCCAACACCAAGTGCGAAAACACTTGACGGTCTTTGGGGTTACGATGGCACGGCCCCATCTCCGTCGTTGGGGCTCCTAGCCGTAGCGACGGCTATGGCGTCGTCGCCCCGCCTAGGATCTGGAGCCGTGGCACCGTAACGCGGCGTGCTCTACTTGTTCAGAGGCGCCCTAGCCGCTCTTGGAGGAGCGAGACAGATGGCAGTGACAGAAAAGGACGTGCGCAAGGCACTCAAGGAGGTCAAGGATCCCGAGCTCGGACTCGATCTGGTGGTGCTCGGGTTGATCTACGACATCGAAATCGATGATGCCGAGGTCAAGGCCACGATCTCGCTCACGTCTCCGGGCTGCCCGGTTGCGGGTCAGATCGTCGAGGACGTGAGGACAGCGATCGAAGGGGTCGATGGCGTCGACGACGTGGAGGTCGAACTCACCTTCGAGCCTCCTTGGACGCCGGACCGTATTGCGCCGCTCATCAGGGCCTCGCTCGGGCTTTGAGGTAGGTGAGGTCGCCCCGTGACCATTGCCAGTCGTCTGGCATTCCATAGATTTATTACACTCTGGCGTTGACCGGAATAAAAGTGTGATAAACAAGAGAGCCCCATGTCGCCGTTCACCGAAGATGAGCTGAAAAAGAAGGTCCACGAAGGCTACATCGTCGAGTCCCCCGAGGAGATGACCGAGGGGTACAGGAAGGCTCTCGTGGTGCAGCTGACGGTTCAGGCCGACACCGAGCTCATGAGCGCGCCGGCGTATTGGATGGCAGCTCGCTACGCGCCGTCCACCAACACGCAGGTCAGCGCGCACGCGATTATCCAGGACGAGCTGGCCCACGCTAACATCGGGTACCGGTTGCTCGAGGACATCGGCGAGTCCAAGCAGCACCTGGTCTACGGCCGACAGCCCCACGAGTTCAAGCATCCGTACGGTTTCGACCAGCCGTTGGACAACTGGGCGGAGCTCGTGGTCGCCAACGGATTCTTCGACCGTGCCGGCATCTGTCTCTTGTCCGACGTCTTCCAGAACACGTCGTACGGCCCGCTCAAACGGGCTCTGGTGAAGGTGGATATGGAGGAGACTTTTCACTTGCGCCACGGCGAAGTTTGGATGCGGAGGCTGACCAAGGCCGGTGGGGAGGCGAAGGACCTCGTGCAGCGCGCGGTGGACTGGATGTTCCCGATGACCATCGAGTGGTTCGGGCTGCCGGACGCCCTGAAGCGTCACTCTGGTCAGCTGGGATACAAACTCAAGGCCCTAACGAACGACCAGCTACGCCAGACCTGGATGGCGTCCACGGTCCCGCTCTGCGAACAGCTCGGGCTGAACGCTCCCGCGCATTGGGACGAGCAACGGGGGGAGTACGTGCTCGAGTACCCGTTCCCGTGCCAGTACGATGTGGCCGACAAGCGCTGGGCCTTCGACGCGGGCGAGATCTCTTGGGATGACGTGTTCAAGCGCTGGAAGGGCCGCGGTCCCATGAACGAGATCTACGTTGAGTCGATACAGCGCTCACGCGGTGACGTCGGGCGTTGGCTGAACGGCACGGTCGCGTGACGGAGTGAGCGACTCGACACCTCTTCCGGTGCTGGGTGCACGCCGCTCCGGCCTGCCCACTCATGTCACGACTCACATGAGCGGCGGCCGCGACGTGTGGACCGGGCCCTTGCAGTCGATCCCCGCTGATCCGCTGGCGGCGACCTGGGCCGCAATCGACGAGGTCCTCGACCCGGAGATTCCGATCAGCCTGGTCGAGCTCGGACTGATCTATGGAGTGGAGCTCGACGACGGAGTCGTGACGGTCCAGCTGACCTTCACCGCTACGGCGTGCCCCTGCATGGAGTTCATCCACGAGGACATTGAGGACCGTTTGGCGCTGGAGCCGTGGGTCGACCGCGTCGAAATCGTCGAGGTGTGGGACCCTCCATGGACCAACGAGAGAATCACAGCCGAAGGGCGAGCAAAGCTAAAAGAGTTCGGCGTCGGCGTCTGACTAAGAAGGTTGTTGAAGATCGATGATAGAGATCACCTACGACGTTTTCGCGCGTAAGAACCGGGGGGACCAGCTCTCGCACGTCGGCTACGTGGACGCGCTCGATGACGAGACCGCGAAAGTGCATGCCTGGACGACGTACTCCGAAGAAAATTGGTTCGAAATGTGTGTGGTACAACGCTCGCAGATCATTCCAGTAAACCGCGACGATGGCCCGTTCGTGAAGGCGCGCGGAGGTCCGGAATGAGTGATGCGATCAACGTCGACGCGCTCAGCGACGGAGGCAGAGCAGCGCTCGAGCGCCTGATCCTGTCGTTGGCGGACAGCAAGCGGCTCATGGGGATCAGGTACTCGGATTGGATACTCGGTTCGCCTTCGGTCGAGACGGGGATCGCGACATCATCCATGACCCAAGACGAGTGGGGGCACGCGCGTCTGTTGTATGCGATGCTCAAGCAGCTGGACATCGACCCGGTTCCGATCGAGCATGACCGAACGGCCGAAGCGTATGCCAACCTGAGCGCGCTCGATGAGCCGTTCGAGGACTGGGCTGCGTTGGTTGCCTCGATGGTGATCGTGGACGGGGCGCTTTCGGTGGCGCTTGATGCGTTCTCCGAGGGCGCATTCGCGCCCGCACGCCAAAGGGTACCGAAAATGCTTGCCGAGGAGCGTTTCCACGTCAGCCTCGGAGTCGCGTGGTTCCGGCGGCTCGCAGCCGCATCGGAAGAGGCGCGCGCGTTGTTGCGCGCGGCAACGGACCGGCAACTTCCTGCTGCTCTGGTTTGGCTGGCGGCAGACGATGAGTCGTCCCGGGAATTGGTCGAGCTCGGTGTCATGCCGCCGCCGGAGTCTCTTACGACGGCGTTCAGGGCGTCCGTGAGGGACGTACTGGCGGAAGGCGACGCTGATGTCAACGCGTATTTCGACGCTGCGGGCCCTGCGTCGGACTGGGACTCGACGCGTGGACGAGCACCTGGTCAGCCCGACGCAGATTCTGTCGATCGTGCGCGCGGCGCCAAGAATCGCGCTCTGTTCGTCGAGTAGTGCCCGTCGAACCGCCGCGCGGGCCAGACGGAAGGAAGGCTCGGGAACAGGAGGCGCCGGACATGTTGCCGCGAAGCCCGCAATGCCCGTTCTGCTCAGGACGAGAGACGGAGATCACGAACGCCTTCGGGGCGCACGCGTCCGTCAGCTCTTATTGGTGCCGCGCTTGCCGGTCGCCCTTCGAGATGATGAAGTGGAGGCCGTAGCCTGGGCTGTTTAGGCCTCGACCAACTCCACGTCTTCGAGGAAGTCCTTCAGCGGATTCGCGACTGCAACGGCGCGCTCGCGGATCGCCTCCGGTAGCGCGTCATCTTTGGGCTCCTCGCCCCTGAGGTGCCGAGAAACCGCCTTACCCAAAAGGCCGTCGGATTCGGCGGCGGCTTGGTGATACTCCGCGTACCGGGCGCTCACGCGCTGCTCGAAGAGCGGCAGCTGCCACTCGGGCGTACCGTGCTCCACCATGTCCTCGAACACCGCCTTGTGTAGCGCGTCGAGGCCTTCACGTATCCTTTGGTCCGGGGCGCGACCGAGAAATGCCAACTGCGCTCCCCTCGTATGCGCCCACATGAAGAAGATCAACGCTTCTTCGGCTGTGCGATGCGCCGAGCCTATGTCGTCTGATATTGTGTCTTCGTCGGGCAGAGGCGTTTCAACGTCTTCCCGAGAGACGAAGTCGGAGAAGCTTTCCCAGACCAGGCGCGCCAGGCTGTCGCCCAACTCGCCAGGAGTCATCGTTTGAGGGGCCCTGAATTCGTTTACGTCGTCCATAATCGTGCCCAGCACGGCTCGTTCCTTTCTATCTTGTTCGGGGTAACCCTCAATTCCGAGTCGAGACTGGGGAGTGTCAAGGATTTTGATCATGAGGCCGAAGAGATTAGAGACACTTCAATCATTGGGAGTCAGCGTGGACCATAGACGCTCGGGCGCTCGGGCGGTCGCCATCGGCGTGCTGGCGGTGCTCGCCGGCTGTGCCGGAGTCGCGCCGGAGGTAGCCGAGCCGCGACCGATCGTCATCCACTCGGGCGCGCGGCTTCGCGTCGAGCATGAGCGTATGAAGGAGGTCAACGAGTGGGTCACGCGCCAACAGGCCAACATCGTCGATGACCCGACGTTCATGATCTACACGGATCCTTCCGTCGATGAGGTCTATATCTGGGATCAGCTCGAGATCGAGGGCGACACTGTGCATACGCCCGTGCACGCCAGGGCCGCGGACTCGCGACTCGTGCACGAGCTCTACGCACACTTTCACCTGATGGTGGACATGGGGCGTCAGGACGAGTGGCTTCCCGAAGCGCCCGATGCGGTCGAGTACGAGCTCGAGCGCGCGATCCTCTTGCGTGCGTCCGACGCGTGGCTGCTCGGGCGCACCGTGTTCGACGTGGCGCCGTACGGGCCGCTCGACGAGTTGATGTACGCGAACGAAGCCGGCTTCCTGGATGCGTTCATCTTCACGGCCCGACCCTCGGAGTTTGCATTGGCGCGCACCGACTGGGCGAGGTCGAACCCCGGTGAAACCGACCGTTACCGCAACTGGTTCGTGGAGACGTTCAACAGGGATCCACCTGGCCTACGCTGACGCGACCAGCGCTAGGTGGCGTTCCGGATCACCGTCGGGGTCAGGACGCTAGGAGGGGGTGACTTCCCAGCGCAGGCCGACAGGGCCGCCCTCGATCTCCGCGATGTGCACGTCGATGCGGCCGGTGCGCGCGAACCTGTCGTCGCTCGGTTTCCCACCGAAAAGCGCAAACCCGAGCACCTTCAGTCGGCAGCTTTCGCCGGAGGGGCCCGTCGCGCGCAGCTCGGCGTTTCGAAAGGACTTGATGGAGGGCACTTCACCCGACTCGAGTCGGAGCCGTAGAATACGTCCGGAATGCGGGGCATCCAACGCGTCGAGCACGCGAAAGACCAGGCCCTGGCCGGTGGAACCATCTACAGACATAGAAGGAAGATTATCCGCATGACGTCCACGACGGAAGGCGGTGCTCGCAGCGAGCTCCAGATGACGCCAGAGGAAATGTTGGCGTTGGCGCAGAGGGCCGCAGAGCTCATTGTTGCGCGAATCGAGAACCTGCCCAATGAGCCGGCATGGAGGGGAGGGTCACGCTCGGAACTCGAGCTCATCATGCGGGAGGATGCCCCAGAGGAGGGGCGAAGCGCTGAGGAGGTGCTCGAGCGCGCTGCGACGGAGATCCTGCCCGTGGCGGGGCGTGTCGACCATCCGCGCTTCTTCGCGTTCGTACCCTCGTCGCCGACTTGGCCGGGAGTGCTCGCGGACTTCATGGCTGCCGGGCACAACATTTTTCAAGGAACGTGGCTCGGAGCTAGTGGACCCAGCCAGTTGGAAGTGGTCGTGCTCGATTGGTTCCGCGACTGGATCTCCTACCCCGAGACCGCCGGGGGAGTCCTCACCAGCGGAGGGTCCGCCGCCAGTTTGGATGCCTTCGTCGTGGCCCGGGAAGATGCGGGTGCCCCGGAGCGCGCCACCGTCTACATGAGTGATCAGAGCCACACTGCGCTGAGCCGCGCTGCGACCATCGTCGGGGTTCGACCTGAGTGTGTGCGGAAGGTGAAGAGCGACCAGCACTTTCGTCTGGACATGGACGACCTCGCCAGGATGATCGATGAGGATCGTGCCGCCGGGTTTACTCCGATCGCCGTGTGCGGAAACGCCGGTACGACCAACACCGGAGCAGTCGACCCGTTGGACGCCATGGCGGACTACTGCGAAGCCCAGGGCATCTGGTACCACATCGACGCCGCGTACGGCGGCTTTGCGGTGCTTAGCGAGCATGGCAAGAGGCTGCTCGAGGGCATGGAGAGAGCGGACTCGATCGCCATGGACGCACACAAATGGCTCTTCCAGCCCTTCGAGGTGGGATGCCTGATGATGAAGGATGTGCGCAAGCTCGAGGCCGCGTTCTCGGTCCATCCTGAGTACTTGCAGGACACGCAGTGGGGTGCCGATCACCCGAATTTCGGAGACCGGGGTCTGCAGCTTAGCCGCTCGTTCCGGGCCCTCAAGATCTGGATGTCGATCCAGACATTTGGCATGGCGGCCTTTCGGCGAGCCGTGAGTCGCGGCATCGAATTGGCCGCGCAGGCCGAGGCGTACGTCCGTGAGTCCAACGTGCTGGAGATCGCGAATCCGGCGTCGTTGGGTATCGTGTGCTTTCGCATCAACCCGAGTGGCAGCGACTTCAGTGACGATCGACTCGAGCAGGTCAACCAGGCGGTTCAGGCGCGCGTCATAGAGAGTCAAGTCGCGATGATGTCCTCCACGCGCCTGCGCGGACTGTATTCGCTCCGGCTGTGCATCTTGAACCACACCACCACGTGGGACGACGTGCGCGACACGCTCGATACCATCGCGAAGTTCGGTCTCGAGGCGCTCTCCGAGTGAGTCGACTCAAGGACCTTCCCCCTGGCGTGGCGCGCGTGCTTTGGTTGGGAGCAACGCTGTTCTGGACAGTGCAGCTGTCGCTCTACCTGCTGGGTGGATTGTCGCTCCTGGACACGATTCTGCTTGCGACTCTGCTCATCGCGATACCGGCTCTCGCTATTGCCCAGGTCCCGCTCGCGCAGGAGGCGCTCATCGAGCGCCTACCCGCCTACTGGAGCTCGATCGCCACCTTGTGGGTCCTGGGCACGATCAGTTGGCTGGTCGGCACGCGCACGGAGGGGCTCGCGGCGATCGGCCTCACGCTTCTTCCGCCGGTGCCCTTCATCGCATGGACCCTCGGGCTCACCGCGGCGGGATTGGGCATCATCGTGGTATTCAGACAAGTCGCGCTCGGCCTTCGCGTGCGCGAGAGTCCGTTGCTCCGCTCTCTGCTACCGAGGACAGCCGAAGAGCGCGGCGTCTTTGCGATCTTGTCGCTGGCCGCCGGCGTAGGTGAGGAAGTCGCCTACCGCGGCTACGCCATTCCGGTCTTGATCCCGGTTGTGGGCTCCGTTGGCGCGCTCCTGCTCACATCCGCTGTGTTCGGCGTGTTACACGTCTATCAGGGCACGCTCGGAATCTTTCGCACGGCCGTGATGGGCGCGACGCTCGCCGGTGGCTTCCTCCTCTCGGGCTCGCTGCTGCCGGCGATAATCGCACACACAGCAATAGACCTTTTGGCGGGCATCCTGATCGCGGATAAATTGCTGCTACCTCTGAATAGCCACGGGGTAGGAGGTGTAGATGAAACCCTCCAGGAAAGCTGAGCATGGAAGTTGATCTCGCACTAATCGCCGACGCTGCGACCATCGATAGCTCGGGCAAGCTCAGCATCTTGGGGATCTTCGATCGCATCGGGACGTCGTCGTTTCCAGCGCAGCATCCCCACATGGTGCTGGTCCTCAGGTTCATTGCGGCGGTGAACGAGGCGGGCAAGCATCAGATCACGATCGCCTTGAAGGATCCCGCGGGGAGAGAAGTGGTGGGCGTCGACGGCGAGATGCAGCTGGGACTAGGGCTGGCCGGCGGTGGCAGCGGAATCCGGGTTCCGCATGTTCTGCACTTGGACGGCCTGGTTTTTCCGGTGCCTGGACTGTACGCGTTCGACGTGCGCGTGGACGGTGAGCATCATGCGTCCTTGCCACTTACCGTGTATGGACCGGAGTCCTCCGCCATGGCCTGATCCAGATGGTGCATGAGCGGCGTCTCGTACTGCTTGCAGAAACACTCTGGGGTGCCGATATGTAGATGTAGGGAGAGGCCGTGTCATGGGGGCGCGGATGACCTTCGGAGACAACCGTGATCTTGCATTTCTCTTATGAAGAGCTGAGGGCCCTGCGCACGGGCGCCGACGTTTTCCTGGAAGGGGAAGGTGCGACGACGGGCGGGGTACTGGCACCTCCGGAGAGCAGGGCACGGGTCGAAGCGCTGCAGCCGCTCCTACACGGCGACCTGTCACTGTCGACGCTCGAGGAGTTGTGGGGCGTGCAGACTGCGGTGACCGCCATCGTCGAATGCCTCCGGACCGAGATGGAATCCCTCGTCGTGGCCATGCACGCTGCCGACGAGGGTGCCGTGGCCTCCTATTTTGATTTCGCCCACGCCTTTATCGTCTCGCATCGCATCGGCGAGTTGGCGAGCGAGATGGCGGCCCTCATTGAGCTGGTTACGGGGTCCCCCCCGACGAACGAGTCCGCGCGCGACTTCCAGTTCCCGGACTGATCATCGCGTGGTCCCGGACCGAGTAGCCGCGCTCGAGAGAATGCTCGAGCGCAACCCCGACGATTCCCGGCTACGCTTCGGCCTCGCGCTCGAGTACCTACGCGCAGGCAGATCTGAGGACGGCGTCCGGGAACTCCGAGCCTACCTCGCCGCTTCAGACGACGAGGGCAATGCCTGGGGCCGCTTGGCGGCGGCGTTGCACGACATGGGGGAGCACGAGCAAGCAAAGGAGGCCTACCGCCGGGGGATCGATGCCGCGAACGAGCACGGCCACCCCACCATGGCGGAGGAATTCGAACGGACATTGGAAGGCATGGGCTCTTGATCGAGCCGAAAGAGCAGGCGGAGTCGGCCGCGAGTTTCGGAGCCGAGGCGCTCGCGCACTTGGATGCGGTGTATCGTTTTGCGCTCAGGCTGTCCGGCGCACCGGACCAAGCGGAGGACCTCGTTCAGAGACCTTCCTGAAGGCCTACAAATCCCGGGGGCAGTATACTCGCGGCACGGCCGCCAAGAGTTGGTTGTTCACGATCTGCCGCAACGTGTTCTTGAGAGGGCGAGAGCGCCGCCAGCGACACGACGAAATCGTGACCGAGACTGTGGGGCAGGATGGTCCTGGGCCGAACCCGGTGAATCCCGTTTGGGTCTCGGTCCTGGGAGTGGATCCGGAGGGCGACTTCTTCGAGTCGATCGTGGACGAGCACATCATGCAAGCGATCGACGACCTGCCCGAGGAGTACCGGATGGCGGTGGTGCTTTCCGATCTGGAGGGGCTTCCGTATGCCGATATTGCCGAGCTGATGGAGGTTCCCGTGGGAACGGTGAAGAGCCGACTCTTTTGGGGGCGCATGCAGCTTCAGAACGTGTTGTATGACTATGCGGTCGAGATGGGATATATCGCAGCACGCACCGAAACGGATGAATAGCGTCGATGTCATTCTTGGATAAACTCAAGTCCCTCTTCACCGGCGCTGCGCACGACGTTGGTGCCTCGCCCTCGGCGATGATCCCCTGTGAAGAGGCGCTGAGCGTCGTTGACGACTTCCTGGAAGGGGAGTTGCCGGGTGTGTCGCACGAGCAGGTCAAGGCGCACTTTGACGCCTGTCAGCGCGGCTACCCCCACCTCCATCTCGAAGAAGTATTTCGAGATGCGATCCGTCGTGCGGGGACCGGCCAGCGCGCTCCTGTCGGGCTCAAACTGAAGCTGATGGAGCGTCTTGCGGAGGCAGACGCCTAGCGCCAACCTTCGGGCCGCGGAGCGGCCCCTGCCCGTTTTCTTGGGGCTTCCTATTGCCCCGGAGACGGAATGGCCACGGCCTCCAAACGGGAACGCATTGTTCCACGCATCCTAGAAGAGGAGATGCGGGAATCGTTCCTCGACTACTCGATGAGCGTGATCGTGCAGCGCGCTCTTCCCGATGTACGGGACGGGCTCAAGCCCGTGCACCGTCGAATTCTGTACGCGATGTATGAGCTGGGGCTGAACCCGGACCGGCCGTACAAGAAGTGCGCGACCGTGGTCGGCGACGTACTGGGCAAGTATCACCCACATGGTGATTCCGCCGTCTATGACGCGCTCGTGCGCATGGTGCAGGAGTTCTCGCTGCGCATGCCTCTGGTGGACGGCCAGGGCAACTTCGGCTCGATCGACGGAGATTCGGCCGCGGCGTATCGCTATACCGAAGCTCGACTGAAGGCGCTCGCTGTCGATCTGCTCGACGACGTCCACAAAGAAACGGTCGACTTCCAGCCCAACTTCGACAATCAACTCGAAGAGCCGATCGTACTGCCCGCGCGGTTTCCCAATTTGCTGGTGAACGGCTCCTCGGGCATCGCCGTCGGCATGAGCACCAACGTGCCGCCGCACAGCCTTCGCGAAGTCGCCGCCGGCGTGCGGCAACTCGTGGTGGATCCGGACTGCTCCGTCGACGACCTCATGCGGCATATCCCGGGGCCGGACTTTCCCACTGGCGGATTCATCGTGGGCACTGAGGGCATCGAAAAGCTGTACCGGGAAGGCCGCGGGCGGGTGATCATGCGGGGCCGTGCGGTGAGGGAGTCACGGCGCGGTGGCAAAGAGCAGCTCGTGGTCACGGAGCTGCCCTACACGGTCTCCAAGACCAAGCTCATCGAGCAGATCACCAAGCTGGCGAAGGCGGGGCGGGCCGAGGACGTCTCCGACATCCGGGACGAGAGCGACCGTGACGGGATTCGCCTCGTGATCGAGCTCAAGCGGGGCGCCGATGCTGGGACGGTCCTGCAGATGCTGCAGAAGCGTACCAGCCTTCAGACCACGTTCGGCGCTCATCTGCTGGCGCTCGACAAAGGACAACCGAGAGTTTTCGACCTCAAGCAGATGCTGGAGTGTTTCCGGGAGCACCGACTCGAGGTGGTTCAGCGACGCTCGCGTCACGAGCTCGAGAAGGCCGAAGCCGAGCGTCACATCGTCGAGGGGCTACTGGCGGCGCTCGAGCACATCGAAGAGGTGGTCAAGATCATTCGCGCCTCGAAGGACCGGGGGGCGGCGTCGCTGAAGCTCCAGGATCGTTTCGGGCTGAGCGACGTGCAGGCTGACGCCATCCTGGACATGCGACTCTCGCGGTTGACTGCCCTGCAGCAGTCTCAACTGGTGAATCGCGTCGCGGAGCTGGAGGCGGCGATCAAAGATCTGAAGGAGCTGCTCGGTTCTGAGGAGTTGCAGCTCCAGGTCATGCTCGAAGAACTGGCCGACGTCGTCAAGAAATATGGCGACGCGAGGCGCACTGTGATCATCGACGACCAGGAAGAGGAACTCGAGACTGCCTCGGTCGAGCACCAGCTAGCGGACGAGGACGTCGTGGTGACGTTCTCGCACGAGGGCTTCGTGAAGCGGATCCCGATGCACCTGTACCGGCGACGTGTGGGCTCTGGCAAGGCGCTCGCCGGCATGGAGCGGTACGAGGACGACTACCTCGAACGCATTTTTGTCGCACGCACTTCCGGCTGGATTCTCACGTTCACGGCCAACGGCCACTGTCACTTTCTGCCGGTAATCGACGTGCCCGAGAGTGCTCGGGCATCGAGGGGCAAGTCGGTCTATTCGTTGATCGAGGGGGCCGACCGCAAGGACCGCATCGTGTCGATGATTCCGCTGGACCATCTGGACGTAGAGGATCGGTACCTGGTCTTCCTTTCCCGACTGGGGGTCGTGAAGCGAACGGCGGTCTCGGAGTTCGCCAGCACGAGGGCTGGCGGAGTTAAGGCTGCGGGGGTCAAGGACGGGGACGTGATCCTCGATGTTGCACTGTCGGATGCGACTGCGGAAGTCATGTTGCTCTCGCGGTCAGGGAGGGCGATCCGTTTCCCTGAGGACGAGATCACCGTCGTCGGTCGCACCGCACAGGGCGTGAAGGGCATGACCCTCAAGGACGACGAAGTCGTGGGCATGCTGATGATTCGCCGCGACAGCACGGTACTCACCGTGAGTGAGGACGGATCGGGCAAGCGCACTCCGGTGTCCGACTTTCCCCTGCAAAAGAGAGGTGGTCTCGGCACCCTCGCGGTCGCGGCCGGAGCCGATGTTTCGCCTGTTGTGTGCGCGCTCGAGGTGCTGGAGGCTGACGAGGTCATGATCGTCACGGCGGGCGGGCAGGTGACTCGGGTGGCGGCGGACTCTGTGCCGCTGCAGGGTCGGAGGACGCAGGGCCGGATCATAGTGCGACTCGAAGCCGGCGACCGAGTCGTCGAGGTCACGCGCGCCCAGGGGCGTGGAGGAGCACCGGCGCGCGACGACGTGTCCACCGATGCGGACGGACAGCTCGACCTGCTTGGATAGGGGCGCCCCTTACGTCAGGTACCCTGGCTAGCTAGTTGTTCTACATACCAGTCTGAAGAACTTCTACATAGCATGGGAATTTCGCGATGAGTCCTCGCCCCCTTGGGTACGCCACGCTTGCCGTCTTGCAGGCACTTGCCGACGGCTTTCAGTACGGCTTCGACGTGATCGACCATACGGGGCTGCCTAGCGGCACCGTCTATCCGGCGTTGTCTACGCTGACTCGCAAAGGGCTCGTGGAGTCCCACTGGGAAGAGGAGGGCGTCGCTCATGCGGACGGTCGTCCCAGGAGGAAGTACTACGCGGTCAGGGTTGAGGGCTCGACCGCTCTGCAGGAGGCGATGGAGCGTTTCAGGGCCCTGGGCCTGCGTGCGTCCTCTGTGGCGCCGAAGGCCATGGGCTGATGAGCGTGAACCGGACCGGGGGCGCACTCGAACGGATGTGCCACGGCATCATCGTGTTGGTCAGCGTGCTGGTCCCGCGTAGCCGTCGCTCCGGATGGCGTGAAGAATGGGAATCGGAGGTGTGGCACCACCGTCATACACATGGGCAAGGGTCCGGCGCGTTGCCGGGTGCTGCGTTGCTGGTGAGGTGCCTGGGCGCCTTCCCGCACGCGCTCTGGGAAATCGACGCCACGCAGCCGCTCACGCGCACGTTGGACCTGGAACAGATGGTCGGAAGCGCTCTGGCGCCGGGCCGTTTCCAGGCCTTGCTGCTGGGACTGTTTTCTGTGTTTGCTGTCGGGCTCGCCGGCGTCGGCGTCTATAGCATTCTCGCCGAAGGCGTGAACGAGCGCAGACGTGAGATCGGCGTGCGCATGGCGATGGGCGCGCAACCGTCATCGGTGGTTCAAGAGGTGGTGCGCCGTGGGCTCAGACTTGCCGTCGCCAGCATCGCAGTCGGGGGTCTGGTCGCGTTCGGCGTCACCCGGCTATTGGCGACGCTCCTTTTCGGGGTGGGTCCCCGCGATCCTTTGGCGTTCCTGCTGACCCCGCTGTTCCTAATCGCGGTGGTAGCGCTCGCGAGTTGGCTTCCGGCTCGGCAGGCCGCGCGCATCGACCCGTCGGCCGCGCTGCGCAACGAGCGCTAGCGAGCGTCAGGCCTTGCGGCTGGAGAGTCGGCCACTCTCAGGTGGGCGGACCTCCGGTCGGTCAGTTCCGTCTACCCATCGTCACGGTCAGCGTAAGCCGCTCGCCGTCGCGTTCGACGATAATGTCCACGACGTCGTCCGGCTTGGTGCTGCGCAGCGCATCGGTGTATTCGTAGAGGTCTCCGACCGGCATCCCGTTGAGCTCTACGACTACGTCGCCTGCAAGCAAACCGCCCAGGTCGGCAGGGCTGCCTGCGGTCACACCATTCAGCCTCATGCCGGAGTCACGGGGGGTCATGTCCGGGACTGTCCCCAAGTATGCGTCACCGTAGCCGCTGGTCGACGACGTGCCCTCGGACGCAGAGGGCGGTCCCTGCTCGAGTAGGGTCATGGGCACAGCCTGCGTCTCGCCGGCGGTGAGATGGGCAGTTACCAGGGCGGTGAGCTCGGCGACGCGGTGCAGACCGTCCGCGTTGATGCGTTGCCAGTCGTCGGAAGGACGATGGTAGTCGGCGTGCGTATTCGTGAAGAAGTGCAGGACCGGGATCCCTTCGACGTAAAAGGAGGTGTGGTCTGAAGCGCCGTACCCGTCGGGGGCCCGGGCAACCTGCAAGGGGCGTCTCATGTCCGCGATTGCCAGGTCCATGATCTCGTCCCACTCCTCGGCGGTACCGAAGCCGAAGACGGTGACATTGTCTTCGCTCATGCGCCCGACCATGTCGAGGTTGAGCATGGCCACCAAGTCGTCGATCGCGAGCGTCGGTTCCATGACCCAGTACGCCGAGCCCCACAGCCCCTTCTCTTCACCTGTAAACGTTATGAACAGGACGCTCCGGTCCGGCCGTGGGCCAGCGGCCAATGCCCGGGCGATCTCGATCACCGCTGCGGTCCCGCTCGCGTTGTCGTCGGCGCCGTTGTGCACGTCGCGAGAATCGGGCGCCAGCGAGCCGTCCCCACCAAAGCCTAGATGATCATAGTGCGCGCCGACGATCACATACTCGTCCCGCAGCTCGGGATCGCTACCCGGCAGCAGCGCCACCACGTTGCGGGCCTCCATGCTGGTCGGTCTGACATCGGTAACCACGTTTGCCGTGGACGATTCGTTCGCGGCCGCACGGATTGCGTCGGCCACGTCATTGCTCACGACGGCCACAGGAACGCCCAGGGCCGCCCGGTACTCTGCTTCTAGTGACGGGAGCGGCATCCCCTCGGGGGCCAATACCAGAACGCCTGCGGCGCCGCGCCCCTCCATGATCGTGGCTTTGGAATGAGGCGTGCCACGCGTGGAAACACCGTGCGCATCGACAGGGTCACCCCACTCGAGCACGACGATCTTCCCACTCAGGTCGATGTGGGCATAGCGGTCGTCCGGATTGCCCGGCTGGCTGAGGCCGTGTCCACCGTAGACGAGCTCGCGTTCGAGGCGGCCATTGGCCGAGAATCCGAGCGGTGTCCAGTCGCTGCCGACCGCGTACTGAGTCCCACCGATGACGAGTGCATTTGTGTTCCCAAGCTCCGACCCCTTTCGCAGTCGGAACGTTTGGAAGAAACTGTCGTCTCCGCCGGCGGGCTCGAGGCCCATCTCGCGGAACTGTGCGGCGATGTAATCGGCGGCGCAGCGGGCGCCCCTGGTTCCGACCTCGCGGCCCTCGAGGCGGTCGTCCGCAAGATACCGGATGTGCGCCATCGCCCGGTCGTCCACATTCGTGGCGTCGCCGGGGTTGGGGCACGTTTCCTGGGCGAGGGTGGGTGTGGCGAAAGCCAGTAGCAGGGCTGCGAAAGCGGCTTCGACGTTTCTGAGCGACATCTTGGTCATCTGGGAAGGAAGCTTTTCGTGAATCATCGAGTTCTGTTTATGACGGCGGCGATCGGTCTCGTTTGTTCATCGTGTGCGAGTGAAGAGTCCGCCGAAGCGGCTCCCGAGCCCGCGGAGGCCACCGCTAATCTGGCGACTGAAGGCGAAACGCACATCCGTAATATCCGGCAATTGACGTCGGGGGGCGAGAACGCCGAAGCCTATTGGGCTTTTGATGGATCGCGGCTGATCTACCAGGCCAAAAAGCCCGGCGCGGAATGCGATCAGATTTACATCATGGATCCCGAGACCGGCGACTCGCAGCTGGTGAGCACGGGCGAGGGTCGCACCACCTGCTCGTATTTCTATCCGGCGGGGGACCAGATCCTGTATTCGTCGACCCATCACCACGACGCTGCCTGCCCCGCGAACCCCGACTTCTCGTTGGGCTACGTGTGGCCGATCTACGACACCTACGATGTTTTCGTAGCCGATATCGACGGATCGAATCTGCGCCAGCTGACCACCGAGGACGGGTACGACGCCGAAGCGACGTTCTCACCGACCGGGGACCGAATCATCTTCACGAGCACTCGCGACGGAGATCTGGAGCTCTATTCGATGGCTCCGGACGGGTCGGACGTTCAGCGGCTCACCGACCGCATCGGATACGATGGCGGTGCGTTCTATTCACCGGACGGCTCCAAGATCATCTGGCGCGCGCACTACCCAGAGCCGGGCCCCGAGGCCGACGACTACCTGGCGTTGCTGGAGCAGGGCCTGATTCGGCCGGGCGAGCTCGACATCTACGTGATGGACGCCGATGGCTCCAACCAGCGTCAGGTGACCGACGTGGGCGGCGCGAGCTTCGCGCCGTACTGGCACCCGGACGGTGACAGGATCCTCTTCAGCTCGAACCACCATGACGAGCAGGGTCGAGACTTCGATATCTACATGATCAACCTGGACGGCACCGGCCTGGTTCGTATTACGCAAGCAGACGGCTTCGACGGCTTTCCGGTGTTCAGCCCGGACGGCCGTCACCTCGTGTTCGCCTCCAATCGAAACAACGGTGGCACGAGCGACACCAACGTCTTCATCGCCGAATGGGTCGAAGGCGGTTGATCCAACGCTATAGCGCCGAGTGGATCTCAAGGAACTGCTCGAGAATTCGGAAGGTGAGGCCCCAAACGACCTCGCCGGCTACGCGGTAACACGGGAATTCGCGTAGGCCTTCTGGCAGGGGGATCTGCACCTTCGAATGCACCTGGGGCGAGCGTAATTCGCCCAGTTGAATCCAGAATACCTCTGCCACTTCGGGGCTAGCGACAAAAGCTTCGGCTTCGCCCGCGATGCCGAACACAAAGGGCGTGACCATCAGACGCGGCAGCCTGTGCGACGCCGGGCCGAGCTCGCCGAGCCGGCCGAGAAATCGCGTCTCGCGCTCCAGGTCGAGGCCGACCTCCTCCATCGTCTCACGTATAGCCGTGGCGAGCAGCGCCGTGTCTTGGTCGTCCCGACGTCCGCCCGGCAACGCCATGTGGCCCGACCACGGGTCACGCTCGGAATGCGCTCGTTTGATAAGCAGCACTTCAAGACCGGGAGTGGCCCGTAGTATTACCGCCACTGCCGCCTGAGCAGAGTCCCCCTCTACTGCGAGCCTGTCGTCCCTGTGCGCCGCTTCGGCCGCGTGCGAAGCGAGGGCTTCGCCGAGTAACAGGAAGCGGGAGTCGTTGTCAGACGCCTTTGGCATCCGCTCCCCAGATGAGCTTGTGCACCTGAGCCTGGAAGCGCACCGGGAGTGCATCCTCGAGGATCCATCCCGCGAGCGCCGCCAGATCGATCTCATCCCACACTGGTGATACGAGCAGCGCACGCAAGGAACCCTGCTTCAAGCGGGAGTCGAGTCCCCGTTCTCGAATCGTGTCGCGCGTCCACTCGTAATCTGTCCGATCCTTCACGACGAACTTGACCTCATCACGTTCCGTGAGATGGTCGAGGTTGGCCCAGAGATTGCGTGCGCTTTCGCCCGAGCCGGGGCACTTGAGGTCCATGATCTTGTGCGCGCGAGGGTCGAGCGGCGCCACGTCGAAGGCGCCCGATGTTTCGACCAGCACGGTATACCCGTCCTCCAGCAGCATGTCGACCAGAGGAAACGCGCCCGGATGGGCGAGGGGCTCGCCACCCGTGACTTCCACCAGCTCGGCCGAGTGACCGTGCACGGCATCCAGGATCTGCTCGAAGGTCATCCTCGTGCCTCCGTGGAATGCGTACTCGGTGTCGCACCACGTGCAGCGGAGAGGACACCCGGTCAGCCGAACGAACGTGCAAGGCAAACCGGCCCAAGTGGATTCACCCTGGACCGAGTGGAAGATCTCGGTGATGCGCAGGAAGTCGCCGGCCAAGGTCAGTCAGCGCCTCTGAGCTCGGCGTCGTCGGATGACGTAACGCGCTGGCGTGCGATCGCTTCTTCGAGCAGCTCCTGCACGCGGTGGAGTGACAACGCCTTGAGTTGCTCATCCGCTTCTTCTGTAGTCTTGGCCTCCACGAGTGTCGCGGTCTCGACGTGACCGACGATGCCGACGCCGGTCAGCGCCCAACGGGGGAACACGAGATATCCACTGAACGGCGCGCGAAGGTTGCCGGTTTGTTGGATTTCCATGGAGACCGTGTAGGGATGACCGTCGGTCCCTTCGTACGCCGGGGGACGGTTGTGAACGGTGAAGTAGCCCCCCAGGGTATGGTCGGCTACCTCGTTCTGTTCCGGTTCGGAGACGGAGTCGGATTCAGACATCCCTAGAAGATGGCGCATTCGGTGGCCGCTCGCGCTAGACTTTGCACCCGTCGACCTCCAGGAGCCCTTCAGCGATGCCTCGAAAGATGCGAGCCGCCCTTTTTGCCACATACGGTGGTCCCGAGGTGGTAGAGATGGGCAAGGTCCCGATTCCCCAGCCCGGTCCGGGTGAGGTACGCATCAAGATCGAAGCCGCGGCAATGAATCATCTGGACCTCTGGGTCCGTCGCGGCCTGCCCATCGAGACGCCGATGCCCCACATCGGAGGCTCTGACATGGCGGGCGTGGTCGACTCTGTTGGCACAGGCGCGGAGGCGGTACCGATCGGGACGCGCGTCGTCGTTGACCCCTCGGTCTCCTACGAGTGGTACCTCGGGCAGGGCCGTGGTCCGTCCATAGATGATCCGCGCTACCACATCCTCGGGGAGCACACGCAGGGCGGCTTCGCCGAATACGCTATCGTGCCCGCCTCCAATGTGCTCGAGTTGCCCGAGGACTTCCCGGCTGAGAAAGCGGCAGCCGCAGGTCTGGTCTTCGTGACCGCGTGGCGTGCCCTCATGACCCGCGCCCAGCTCCGCGCTGGTGAGCGAATCTTGATCACCGGGGCGTCGGGGGGTGTCGGTACAGCCGCGATCCAGATTGCGGTGAGCGCGGGCGCCAAGGTCTATGCGTTGACCGGGGGTGAGAAAAAGGTGCGCCTTCTAGAGGAGCTCGGCGCGCACGTGGTATACGACCGCCACAAGGTCGACTTCTCTCGTGAGGTGTGGAGGGAAACTGCCAAGCGCGGCGTCCATGTCGTGTTCGACACCGTGGGCGAGTCGGTGTGGCCCCAGGCATTGCGCACACTCGGTCACGGCGGTCGCCTGGTGACGTCAGGTGCTACGACCGGCTCTCGAGGCGTGACCGAGATCCGGCTCGTGTTCTGGAAGCAGCTCACGATCATGGGCAGCACCATGGGCACGCCCGCCGAATTCCGTCAAGTCATGCGGCTGGTGTTCTCCGGCAGCCTGGAGCCGGTCATCCACTCGGTAATGCCACTCGACGAGACGCGCAAAGCCCACGAGATGCTGGAGGCTGGCGAGGTTTTTGGGAAAATTGTGTTGGTGCCTTAGCCATGGACCTCAAGCAAGCCCAGGAACGAGTCGACGCCTGGATCTCCGGATTCGAGGAGGGCTACTGGCCCCCGCTCACCAACCTCGCCCGCCTCATTGAGGAGGTCGGCGAGCTCGCGCGCGAGATGAACCACCGTTTCGGCCATAAGACCAAGAAGCCGGAGGAGCCGCCGCAGGATCTCGCTTTGGAGCTGGCGGACGTTCTCTTTGTGCTCTTGGTGATTGCCAACGAGCAGGGGATCGATCTGGATGAGGCGCTCGAGCAGGTGCTGGAGAAATACCGTACGCGGGACTCTGAGCGTTGGGCTCCAGCGGAGTAGGCGCCCTACTCCACCAGCGTGTAGTGCCCATGAATGCATAACCAGCGACCGTCCTCCTTCACGAAGATCCGCGTCGACTTGCCGCGTGAGGAGCTGAGCTCGCCCGTACTGCGGTCGACGCTCGCGTCCGGCCAGTAGTAGGTGATCCACGCGGTCTCGCCTCGCACCGTGACCTCCGGCTGGTGCATCTCGGTGCGGATGTCCGCGCTACGCTCGGTCCACCCTTGCACGCTCCTGAGCTCGAACGCCTTGCCTTCGTTCAGGTACGTGTCGGTTTCGCCAAAAGACGTGAAGTCTTCGTGGATGTAGGTCGCGTATCGCTCGAGGTCGTTTGTCTCGATCGCATGCCACATGTCGACGAGCGTCTGCCGGATCGCGGCTTCGTCGCTTTGTGCGATGGCGGCCTTCGGGGCCGACAGCAGGACGGTGAAGGATGCAGCTAGGACGAAAACGCCGCGAGCACATGCAGGCATCGGTCGACTTCCTCTTCGGTGTTGTAGAAATGCGGACTGACCCGCACGAAGCCGGGGCGGTAGTCGACGATCACGTCGTGTTCGGCGAGGTGGCGAACAGCCCCGGATGGATCGTCGTGACGAATCATGACGATGGATGTGCGCTGTTCGGGCTCCGCCAGCGCCATGGAGAACCCCGCTGAGCGGGCGCCGTCGATGAGGCGCTCCGTGAGCACGCGGTTTCGTGCCACGATGGCATCGATGCCGATCTCGTCCACGAGCTCTTGGCCGCCGAGTGCCGTGTGCACGGTCGGTAACGCCGGCGTGCCGAGCTCGAAGCGCCGCGCGTCGGGGCGGTACTCGAAGCCCTCCAGGTCGAAGTCGAACTGGCGTTCCGTAGCGAACCAGGACGTGATGCGCGGCCGCAACGACTGAATCAGCTGCTCACGTACGTACAGGTACGACAGCCCCGGACCACCGCACAGCCATTTGAGCGGTCCTGCCGTGTAGAAGTCCACACCGGACTGGGAGAGCGCGAGCGGCACCTGGCCGGCTCCCTGGTATCCATCGATGAGCGAATATGCGCCGGCCTCCCGGGCGATGTCGGCCAGTTGCTCGATGTCCTGCCGAAAGCCGGTGGTGAAGAAGACGTGACTGGTCGCCAAGAACAGCGTGCGCTCATCAACAGCATCCACGAACTGCTGAGGATCGATGGCGACGCCGTCCTCGCTGCGAAGCATCACCAGGTCGATCTCTGGCTTCACCGCCCACTGGTACGCGAGCGTAGGGAAGTCGAGCTCGGTGCATACCACTCGATTGCGGTCGCCCACTGGGACGCTCTCGGTCACCATGGCGAGGGCGGTGGACGTCGAGGGCAGCAGCGCGAGCTCTTCCGGGGTCGAGCCCCAGAACCCCGCTACACGGCAGCGCAGGTCCTCGACCCGGCCTAGCCAGTGTCGATGCCACGCCGAGGCACCCAGGTCGTGCCACTGTTCCCGAAACTCGTCGAGATACATCTCCGAGCGCAGCGAGAGTGCCCCGAGAGAGCAGGAATTCAGGTAGGTTCGGCGCGAGAGGATCGGGAATTGAGCGCGGATCGCTTCGAGGTCGAGCGGAGAGGCGTCGTCGGTCACGGAACGGACGTGGTGGGGGTCGGCAAGGAAAGGTGGATTCGAACGGGGACGATAGGCTCGCAACAGGTCCTGTCGCCAGGTGGGCTTCCCCCGCCAACCTCCGCGCACGACGTTTGAACCCGTAACGCGGCCCACGGCGAATCTGGCAAAGGGCTGCAAAGCCCCCGGCGCATGACCATTCTTCTGTTGGCGTTCCCTTGGATCGCAGTTTTGGTCTTCCTCGTGCTCTTCACGCGTATTCCGAGTGAGCTGCCGCCTGCGGACGCCCTGGACCCTGAGCGCGCGCTGCGTGTCAGTGTGGTCATCCCGGCGCGCAACGAAGCGGTAAACATCGAGAACTGCCTCTCATCGATCGCAGCATCGACCTATCCGGACTTCGAGATCATCGTCGTCGATGACCGCAGTGGAGACGAAACCGTTGCGCTCTCTCGCTCGGTACCAGCCGGCAACCCGAGTCGCATCGTGGTGATCGATGGTGAAGAGCTGCCGGAGGGGTGGCTGGGGAAGCCGTGGGCGTGCTGGCAGGGCGCGCAGGTGTCCGATGGCGAATTTCTGCTCTTCACGGACGCGGACACGATGCATGGGCCGCAGATGCTCAGTCGTGCCGTGGCTGGTCTCTACCAGGACGAGGCCGACCTCATGACTGTGCTGGGGCGGCAACTCATGGGGTCGTTCTGGGAGCGTCTGGTCCAGCCACAGATCTTCCTGCTGATGCTCTTCCGGTTCCCCGACTTCGAGCGCGCCGTGAGGAACCCGCACTGGCGCGATGCCATCGCGAACGGCCAGTACATCCTCTTCCCTCGCAGCGCCTACGACGAGATCGGCGGGCACGTCGCGGTGCAGGCCGAGGTCGTCGAAGGTATGGCGCTGGCAATGCTCGTGAAGAGGGAGGGCAAACAGCTACGTATCCGATCGGCGGTGGACGACCTGCACACCCGCATGTACCGCTCCTTGGCCGGCATCATCGAGGGCTGGTCCAAGAACATCGTGGTAGGCGGATGGCTGAGCGTGCCTCCGTCTCTGCGCGGAGCGGTCGCACCGGTGGCGATTGCCGCAGGAGTATCGCTCTGGATTGCTCCACCTGTTGTGCTACTTGCCGGCCTGGTGGGCTGGGTCGCGGGGAGGACCCCTGCTGCTGTGGTCCGCTGTGGTGTACGGCGTGAGTGTCGCGATCTGGATGTACTTCACTCACGCCATGCATGGACCGCCACAGTACGGATTCCTCTATCCCCTAGGGGCGTTGGTGGGCGCGTACATCTTCCTACGCTCCTGGAGGCGCGGTCAAAACGTCGAATGGAAGGGAAGGCGTTATACCGTGTGTGCGCCCTCGGAGATGCCCTAATGAGAGAGCATCGGGCGGGGCGACGAGCGCAGCACCCGTGACGATCGACCGTCAGGCCCTCGGCCAGGAGTTGAGGGAGCGCGCCCTCTCCTCTGGATTTTCGCTCGCCGGCATCGCGCCGGTGAACTCGAGTGCGCATATGCGGGCCTATCGGGAATGGATCGATGAGGGCCGACACGGAGAGATGGAGTACCTATCGCGCACGGACTCGGTCTCCCGTAGAGCCGACCTCGACTCCACGCTCAGCGATGTGCGCTCGGTGCTTGTGGTCGCGCACGAGTACTATGTCGAGGATCCACCAGGGGTGCCGGAAGACGCCTCGCGCGCTGTCATTGCACGCTACGCACGCGGGGAAGACTACCACGACGTGGTGAAGGACAAGCTGGTCTCGCTGGCTCGCTGGCTGGATACCAAGATCGATTCGAAACTCCATGCGAGAGCGTACGTGGACACCGGTCCGATCCTGGAGCGTGACCTGGCGCAGCGCGCTGGCCTCGGCTGGTTCGGAAAGAACACCATGCTCATCAACCCGCAGCGAGGCTCGTACTTCTTCCTGGGTCTGCTCCTGCTCGACATCGAGCTGCCTTCGGATGAGCCGTTCGCCGAGGATCACTGCGGCACCTGTCAGGCCTGTCTCGACGCGTGCCCAACCGGTGCTTTGCTGGGTCGCGATGGTAGCGGCGCGCCCATCATCGACGCCAGACGGTGTATCAGCTATCTGACCATCGAGCTGCGCGGCCCGATCCCCGTGGAGTTGCGACCGCTCATGGGGAACCGCGTCTACGGGTGCGACATCTGCCAGGAGGTGTGCCCATTCTCCAGTAAGTTCTCGGTGCCGACCTCAGAGCCGGCGTACTCCCCCAAGTCGGAGTTCGATGGGCCGCCACTCATCGAGTTGGCGGAGCGTTTGTTGTCGCTCTCTGGCAAGGAATTCCTGCGCGAGTTCGCGGATTCGCCTGTGACGCGGGCGGGCAGGAAGGGGCTACTGCGGAACGCGTGCGTGGCGTTGGGTAATTGGGGATCTGAAGAGGCGGTGCCGGCTCTCGCGGCCGCGCTCATTGATCCGGCACCGTTGGTGCGTGGCCATGCGGCTTGGGCGCTGGGACGGATCGATGCCTCGGCAGCTTTCCAGGCGCTGTCGTCCCGAGCGCTGGTCGAAGAAGACAGCTGGACCCGAGAGGAGATCTCAGCCGCGCTTAGTAGCCAGGACGACACCCTGCGCCCTCGGCGACGTCACGACTCGCGGACGTCACGGGTACCAGGTCGGACCGGATCGGCCTGAGGATGCCCTCGGTTTCCTGCTCGTAGAGCGCGCCGAGTAGGACTTCGATCATCCCCGCGACAACTCCCGGGCCCGGCGGTACATGAGCGCCGCTTCCTCGCCCATGTGCTTGCGGTCGTAGAGGTGGCCCAGTGTGTAGAAGGCCTTGGCGTTTTGGGGTTGAAGCACGGTGGCGCGTTCCAGTGCTTGCAGCGCCTCATCGAAACGACCCAGGCGGTTGAGCGCCTCGCCTCGATAGTATAAGGCCGACCCATGCGCATCGTCCTGCTCACAAACCCAGCCGAGGTCTGCCTCCGCCATGGCATACATAGCACGGCGGAAATGGAGAATGCCTATACTCGCCCGAACCGAGACGTCCTCGGGGGCTAGTCTTTGCGCGCGACGCAGCAATTCCTCCGCTTCCTCGTAACGGCCCATCGCGCCGAGCACCGAGCCGTAGTTGTTCAAGATCTCGACGCTCTCGGGTTCGATGAGCCCTGCCGCCTCGAACTGCTCGAGCGCGAGCTCCAGACGGCCCAACTCATCGTACAGTACCCCCAGGTTGTTGCGCGCCTTCAGGTTGGCGGGGTTCTGGACGAGGATGTCGCGGTACAACGCGATCGCCTCCTCGATGCGACCGTCTCGCACCAGGTCCTTCGCTCGCCCGAGCTGCTCTCCATCAGGGACTGCCGGGACCGCCACACCCTCTGCGGGCACCATCTCGAAGGAGACGGGAACACGTGCCCCGCCTTCGTCGGTTGGAAGTGCGGCTTCAGCCTCCTCGGAATCATGCTCGACCGGCTCTTGCGCGGACTCGCCGTCCTCGTCCTCGTTCGGCGCTTGCTTGTCCGAGAGCAGGTCCGTCTGCGCATCCCAGATGAACCCAACCGCGTTGAGCGCATCGATCCGGTCCTGCGTTACGCGTCCCACTTTGTAATCGGTTCTCTTGTGCGAGACCCACCGGCCGAGCCTGAAGCCATCCTCCGTTGTGAATCCGTAAGGCACCCTGCAGTCTCCGTGCTCCCCCTTGTAGGCCTTCAGATGGCGAAGTCCTTCTTGGAAAACCTCCTCGATCGGATCCCAGATGAACCCAAGCTTGTTGAGCGCGTCGATACGGTCTGGAGTTAGACGTTCAATCTTGTAGTCACTTCGTCTATTAGCGACCCATCTGCCGAGCGTGAATCCATCTTCGGTCGTGAATCCATCGGGCACCCTACAGTCGCCGTGCTCTGCCTTGTAGGCCTTCAGATAGTCCAGCCCTCTTTGGTAGTCATCCTCGAACAGATCCCATATGAACCCAAGCTTGTTGAGCACGTCGATACGGTTTGGAATTAGCCGTTCATTCTTGTATTCACCTCGTCTTTGCACAACCCAAGTTCCGAGCGTGAACCCGTCTTCGGTTCTGAAGATGGCGGGCACACGGCAGTCGCCGTGCTCTGTTTTGTAGGCCTTGAGATAGCCCAGCCCTTCCCAAAAAGTCTCCGTCGAGTGTCTCAGTACCTGAAGTCGAATCGCATCGCTGAATGCAGCGTTTACCGAGCGAGGTAAATCCAAGGTGAGCTTGGGTAGCCGAATCCTGCCGCCTCTTCGTGCTCCCAGCTTCGTTCGGAGTTCATCCAGTGACTTTTGGAGATCGTCGTCGTGAGCACGCAGAGCTTCGAGCACCCGCCATACCGTCTCGAATGCAGAGGATGCGATGGTGTCTGTCGGATCAGTTGTATCCAAGATCGGGACCGGCAGAATGATGGTGCTCGTGCCTTCCTTCTTCTTGGATTTTCGGATGGCTCGACCGACCGCCTGAACGATGTCGATCGGACTACGCTTCGGCTGCACGAACGAGATGCCGTCGATCGTGGGCACATCGACACCTTCGCCGAGACACCGTGCGTTGGATACGATGCCGCACTCTCCGTCATCTAGCGCATCAAAACGAGCTAACACACGCTCCCTTTGAACAACCGGCATCTCACCCGATACCGTGTCACCCCAGACCTTGGAAGCATGAAGTCTGCGATTCTTCCGCAGCCATTCTTTTACGAGTGGGACGTTCTTGCTGAACGTCTTTGCTTGTTTGATCCTGCTGTGGAACGTGATCATTCGACGGGTGCCGCGTTTCTTCATCGCCCTGTGGATCGCGATGTGGGCGGCGAGTTCTTCTCCGTTGATCTCCGAACTATCGATCTTCAGGAATGCCCGCTCTCGGATCGCATCCGCGATGTCCGCATCATCCACGCCGACAACGAAAATCTCGTAGTCGGTTAGCAGGTTCTTCTTGATAGCCTCCGAGAACGGGAGCTTGTGAGCGACCTGTCCGTATACCTCGGTGTCGTCCATTGAGTGAATGTCATAGCCCTCCTCTTCGGCAAGCCTACGAGTCCGCTTCGAGACGATCCTCGGTGTCGCAGTCAGAAAGAGTCTGCGTCGTGCGGGGATGTGCTCGTTGTACAGCGGTCGGGTGAAGGCTGTGAGACCAGCCGAGGTGGTGTTATGCGCTTCGTCCGCGATCATGAGATCGAACGATCGACCGGATTTTTTGATCGCCTCTTCGACTACCTCCGAGGACTGATACGTCGAGAACACGACGATCGGGCCTCGAACGTCCAGGGCCTTGGCGATCACATCGGGGTCCGTTGTCGGCGGCAAGCCTACTGCCGACGGACTGCTGACGAGGGCGTCCGTGCCTCGGCTTGTGGCGCGTTCGTCCGAGCAAACCGCGACGGAGTAGAATCGCTTGGAGCAGTGCTGGCTCCACTCCAGCCAAGTCTGACGTAGGAGTGCGATGGACGGCACGAACACGATGGTTCGCTTGACGCTCATCTCCTCCTTGATCCAGAGGCCGACGAGCGTTTTCCCCGTCCCACAAGCCATGAGAAGCTGGCCACGCTTGTTTTTCTTCAAATGATCCAGCGTCTTCCTGATCGCTGTCTTTTGGTGACGCCGGGGCTTGAACCTCTTAGCACGCGGTGCTCGACCTAGATCCTTGAGGCGCGTCCGAGGAGGGATACCGAGTTTGAGTAGATCCGAACGAGTCCAGATGGCGCATGGCTTCTGCGCCCCTGTGAGTTGCTTCCTTGCGTTCCCTGAAACGTTGTCCGTGGTCGTGACCAACATGAGTTGCTTGATCTCGGCTCGACCCATCGCATCACCGTAGAAGGTGCTCAGGTCATGCCATGTCAGCTTCCCATCGGGAGCGTAGCATTTCGCCCGAATGGCTATTCGCTCGCCTTGCTTGTCTTCGGCGACGAGATCAATGCCAAGGTCAGCACCTCCGCGATCGGGGTAGTCATCCCAGAGCCACACGTTCTTGTACTGTGACTGGAACTCTGGGGCAGTCTCCAGAATCGTCTTCACCACTGGCTCGAAAAACTTGCCCTTACCCAGTTGGCCCTTGGTAGCCATCCGGTCGAGTTCAGCGAGGATCGTTTTCATGCCCTAATGCTGCCCCGCCCCACTCAGACCCGCAACTCAGGACGCGCAAAACACTGTTTATAGGTTCAGCGTCAGTGACCGTGGAATAGGGGGGGTGCCCGGTACTGGGGTCTCGCTTATCTGGAAAAGGGACCCACCCCAGCTACCAATATTTTTCGGGGAACGGCGTTTCAGTGGCGTCGATGTGTGCGGTCCGGCACCAGTACCGGCCCGTGGCCGCCAATGAGGGGGGGGGCTGACAGGAAAGGTCGATATCAGCCTCGAAATGGGCCCTACTGTTTGCACATTGTTTGCACAGATACCTCCGTGAGGGATACGAGAAAGCCTCATAAGCTTGTAAGTGCTTGTAGTACAGTCCTTTACCAAAGCGTCCTCAGCAGGACTCGAACCGTTAACCTGCTGCTTGACGAGCAGCAGGACGACGTACTCTCTCGTGAGCCCCACCCAGGCCACGTAGATCACCAGATCCAGGATCCACCCGATGGCGACCCAATAAATCGTCACCGCCAGCAGCAGCGACCGCACACGCTTGTAGAGGTACCAAGCGCAGAGCGCCTCGAGCACGTAAACGACTCCGCCGACAGGCTACACCGGGGCCCACCTGCCAAACGTCGAGCAAGCGCACGGACAGCGCGGTGAGCGCAGCTACCAGGCCGGCACGGGGTCCTAGCCGCAAAAACGCGACCAGAACCAGTGGCCGTCCGAAGACGAAGAGAGGAGTCTCTGGCGTGAGGACGCTGAGCTGGAAGGTGTTTATCCACCCGGCCAGACCGCCGAGCGCGAACGCGAGCAACCATACGCCGCTGCGCGTCCGACGGACTTGCTGCTTGAGCCGGAAGGCACGCTGGACGCCTTCATGAACGTCGGCCGACTAGGGAGATCGGGCCAACTGAACGTGGGATGGAAAGAGGCATGTCGGGGAGGAACCGGGGGGGGACGGGTCCACACCATTGCTACTCCATGAACGACACCGCGGTCCCTCGCTTCGCTGTCGTCACCTCCGGGCCGGCTGGGAATCAGGCGGTACTCACACCCGTGCGGTTTTCCCGAGACCGCCACGGGAGATTTTTGCAGGTCGAGTAGTGCAGGACCGTCCCGTTCCAGCTAGCTTGGCGCGCCATGAAAACGACACGAAGCATTTTGCTGGTCCTACCGCTGGTCCTGGGCGCTTGCGTGGCGGGCGATGCCGGCTCCGCGGAGGGCGTTTCGTTCGAGCCGGTGGCGGATGTCGGGCAGTTGATGGTCACGATTCTGGAGCCTGCCGCTGACTTCTACTGGGATGCCGTGGGCACCATCATCGACTTCAGCGGCACGCTCGAGATCGCTCCGAACTCCGACGAAGAGTGGGAGTTGGTGCGCAATGCCGCGTACGTCATGGCGGAGTCCGGCAACTTGCTCATGATGGAAGGTCGTGGCGCGAACGATGAGGCTTGGCGCGCCATGTCGCTGGCGATGGTTCAGGTCGGGCGGTTGGCCATCGAAGCGGCAGAGGCCAAGAACACCGACGCCGTGTTCGACGCGGGCGCCGAGGTCTACGCCGTTTGCAGCGCCTGCCACGCCGCTTATGCGCTGGAGACGATTCCGCCCAGCGAACTACCGGGGAATTAGCGGTCCGTCATCAGTACGGCCAGCCATAGTAGGGCCAGCCGAATCCCTCCGAGATCGTCCGCATGATCGTCCACGCGAGACAAATGCTCGCGAAGCCTACTCCGAACACCAAAGCGAGGCGGCTGAAGGGTTTGTCTCCCGCCTTACCCGCGAGTTCGCCCGTCCCCTCTGCCTCGGGCTCGTTCATGCCGCCGTCTTCCACTACGAGAGCAGTCCGATCAGGCGCCCTTCCACGGCTACCCACGTCCAGAGGCCTATGGACACGATCCCAACGACCTTGCCCCAGACCGGTCCCACCCTCGCCTCGTCCGCCATGGTCACCTTGTGTCGGAGCGTGAAGGTGAAGATCAACGCGACCAGAAGGAGCCGCATCTTCATCCAGAAGAACGGGCTGTGATACTCTCTGATGGGGATCGACAGGACCTGCGGAATGCCGGTGAGCAGCATGCAGATGAGCGCTCCGATCAGCCACGGACGCGCATCTCGCGCCACTTTCGCCACCGGCTGCTGCGTCATCCCCCGGCCGAGTAGCCGTACGTCGACGATGAGCAGCGAGCCGAACACGATGACCAGCGCCAGCAAGTGGAACACGTTGATCAGCGGCCCAACATATGTTGAAGTACTGAGCCAGCCGCTGACCTGGAGGCCCTCCAACCACTGGAAGAGAGGTAGTAGCATGAGATCGCAGGCCTACTCGAAGGTCGCCCAGTCGTAGTCGTAGGCCGTTAATCGGCCGAAGGCCACGATACACGCCCACATAGCCAGAGACAGCACGCCCGCCACCTTCGCTCCGAGAGGCGGGCTGGTGGTATCCCACTTGGCGATCGAGCGATAGGTCGTGAAGTGAAAGAGCATTGCGTTCACGCCAGCCAGCACGATCAACCCCATCTTAATCCAGTACAGCAGCTTCCCGAAGTAGCGCATCGGCTGGCTGTAGAAGAGCAGAAGTCCCGCGATGGAGGTCACGACCATACCCACCATTTGCCACGGAAAGAGCCGCGCCTGGACTTCAGAGAAGGGAGTGCCTCGGTACGCCGCGCCGAGCAGGCGTAGGTCCATCATCATGACGAGCCCGGCGAACATCACCAGCGAAACGACGTGGACCGTCAGCAAGACTGGGAAGGCGAAGATCGACTCGCGCATGGCGATGCTGCTTGGGAATGCGTCCACCCACTCGAACAAGGTCCGCAGACTCATGGGCTCATCCACACAGCGAGGTGTGGCCAAGCGCCGCCGGTTCGGGCACCGACTACCAGGCGCTGAGGTGAGACGCTGGGCAAGCGGTTATGGCGTGCAGCGTGGTTCCACATCGCGATACACCTCGTGGCAGACATAACATGCTTCTGCGACGTCGTTGGTGGCATCACTCGCGGCTTCTTGATCTTCGGCCCGCGCGGCGACCAACATGACGTCCGCCGCGTCCTTCAGCTGCCGTGTGAACTGGGCCCAGTTGGGCTGTGACAACGGCACTGGCCGACCATTCTCGCAACGGCGTCCGGGGATCGTGATGAGGTTGGCCGACTCGCCCAAGGCGATCGCCGCGTTCTCGACCTTCTGCCATCCCCCGTAAATGCCGGCGAAGTTCGCCGTGGCACCGCCTCCTGACGCGGCCTCTGCCGGCGGAGCAGCGGGATCGCTCGACTGGACGTCGAACAGGATGTTGGAGTTCGTGAACAGGATGCCCCGCATCACCTGCGCAAGGTTGCCCATGGGTTCGGGAGCGGGCAGGCCCGCCGTGCTCGCGCTCGCGCACGCGGCGAGCAACAGTACAAGAGCGATGCCGACGAATCGCATAGCACACCTTTCGAGGAAGATATGGTGGGAAGGCGCTGGAACGCCTCCAACAAATCGGCGGCGTCGGTGGTTGTCAATAGCCGCTCGACGACTCGCTGGATCGGGTTCTGGTCCAATACTCGAACGAGGACTCAAGCTGCGTCTCAGTAGTAATGGCTGAGGAACCCGCCCAATCGCTCGTGCCGCAGAACGACGCCTCCGGAGGGTTTTGGAACGCCTTCGATCGGCCGGTTGCCCAGTCCCTGATGGCAGCGCTTAATCCCCTGCGCGGGGGAGGGGAATGCCGTGGCTTCGCCTGCGTGAGGGCCTAGACTCCGCACTCACTTCGCCGATGGCATGACGGAAGAGCTCATCTCGGTGATATCGAGGTTTCACGGCCTCGACGTGATCGCAAGAACCTCCGTTACTCCCGGTAAACGGCGGTTCTCCCACCCAGCATCTCGTACAGCACGTAGCTAAGAGGGACGTGCGGCTGCCCGCTCGCCCATGGCAGCGCCCCGGGTTCGGAGGCAGGCTCCGCCATGGCGACCCCGGCTCTGCGACTCGCGCGATACGGACAGTAACCCCGCGCTGCACCCGACTGGGCCAGCGCCCAACACGTCTACCGGCCGCGCCGGCCCACCACCACGCCACTCTATCCGGTGGTCCAGCACCATCTCGAAACGTTTCTCGCCCAAGCCACCGAGAACGACCGCATGGGCTACGGTGTCCCTTTATGGGTGGAGAAGGACCTGCGAGCGTATTTACGATGCGGCATCCTCGCCCACGGCTTCGCTCGCCTACGGTGTGAGGACTGCGGCCACGAGCGGCTCCTCCCGTTCTCACGCAAATCCCGGGGCGTCTGTCCATCATGTAATACGCGCCGCATGGCCGAGGTCGCCGCCCACATCACGGATCACGTGCTGCCTCACCTTCCCCCGTCCGCCAATGGGTGCTGAGCCTTCCGAAGCGGCTGCTGGCCGCTGGATCGGGTACTCCTAGAAGCGTATTAGAGAAGCGTCCTGGGCCGATTTCTCGGTGTCAGCACCTACCTCTTGCTTGCCGCGCAGCCAGGCGCTCAGCGTCGCCCGGCGCACCGGTCCCGGAGGAACCCATGAACATCTTGGTGCCGTCGGTAAACGTTACGTCGCGCCCGTTGGCACGCTTCAGCGAATGGTCCTTCGCCTGATAGCCATCGACGATGAGCACGGTGCCCGGCGCCAGGCAGTCGCGGGTCAGTCCGCGGCGAAGCAGCACGTTGGGTGTGCCACCCTCCACCATCCAGACCTCTGTCGAGCCGTCCTCTGCCTCGATCTCCAGATGGATCCACGAGTGTGGGTTCACCCACTCGAGCTTCACGATCTGGCCCTCGAGCCGCAGGGGAGCGTCCTTGTCGAACTCCGCGCCAAACGCGTGATGCGCCACGAGCGGAATCGTAGCTACGACGAGCGCCAGAGCACCCAGGGTCAAAGTCGTGTAGATCTTTCGCATGTGATTACCTCGTATCTGGCTGATTGGACACGCCTTCACGCTCTTGTGCTCGCGCGCCCATTAACACGTTGGTGAGTGCGTAGTTCCCCTCGTGGCACGCGTATTCGTATACGAGCCCATCTAGCGCTTTGAACGGCAACTCGCCGCTAAACGGTCCGCTGAGCATCGAAGGGTCGTCGACGGTGAACTCGTAATTAATGGTGTGCTCGTCGGCCCGTGTAAAGCGCTCCGTCACCTTGATGTTCTCCGACGGCTTGAAAGCGGCCGGGGGGTAACCGGCCAGGTTTTGCTCTGGATGGATGTTCGTCGTCTCCACCACGAGCGTGTCACCCTGCCACCGCCCCCACGAGTCACCCAACCATGGACGTATGTGTGCCGGCAGTGGATCGGGAGTACCGAGGCGGATGATGCGTGTATCGTGAACCATTTCGGTCATGATCATCACGTAATCGGCCGTCTGCACGATCGTGTAGTTGTTGTTGTAGAAATAGTTGGGCAGCATCGGTGGGCCGCCGTTGGAGCCGAACGACATGATGCAGCGTTCCTCCAGCGGCCGGTTCTCGGGGTTGTCGTACGCCCCGAACTGTCGCTGGGATGCGAAGCGTTCGCCCGTCCGTCGGCGTCCCTCCTCCGAGAGCGGCGGCCTACGGCCGTCCGGCGGGTCGACAATCAATGAGCTGCGGGCCTCGCCATTGAAGACGGCGATGTCGTCGCCGCCATCGATGTAGAAGAAATTGTACCCGCCTACCGCTCCGCCGCCCGCGTCGAAGAGGAAATTCCCCGTGAACTCGCCACCCACGGGGGGCAGGCCGCGATCGGGGTCACTGTCCGCCAGTTGTTCTCTGATGAAGTCCTGCTGGCCGCCCTCGAGCGCGGCGACCTGATCCGGAGTCAAGACGGCTCCTACTCCAGGTGGACGCACCAGCGGCGTCATGGTTGCGTTGGACCAGCTGCCTTGCAGATCTGGGTGACCATCGGCCGTACGCGGCATGACCCACCGCTCGTTGGTCTGCTGCGCCTCCATGGCCGAGGGCGTCACCGCCAGCATCGAGGCTGCTGCGAACAGCATCAGCGGTCCGAATCGTTGCACCTCGAACACCCTCCTATCTGCCAACGGGGTTCTTGCGCAGGTGACCATACATGAGTTCCTCCACGAACTCAACGCACTTGAACTGACCCAGTCGCGCGTTCTCGGCGACATGGCGGTAGAGCGGTAAGCTGATGGTCCACGGGCGGGAGAACGTGTTCGGGTCCTCCAGCGTCGCCTCGTAGAGCATGTGGTCGGGGCCCGTCATCGTGTACCGCTCGGTCACTTTGAGCGACGCACTGAAGTGGTTGCCCGAGCGATCCAGCCAAGCCGAGCCATTGAAGCCGGCAGCCTCAACCACGAAGACGTCGCCGTCCCAGCGGCCGACTGATTGGCCCATCCAAGTGTCGACCTGAGCCGGGCCTGGGTCCACGAGGTAGATGTCTCTCACGGCGCCTGCATACTCGTACACGAAGAAGACCTTGCTCTCGCTCTGAAAGACCTGGAACGGGTACGGCATGTAGTTGGCGCGCGGAACACCGGGCAGATAGCACTTGATCTCCGGATCCCGATCGAGCCAGTTCTCGCGGTTCTCATTCCGCATGGTGAGCGCTGCTGGCAGGTAGGGGATCTCTCCGCCGACGACGATGCCGTTACCCGAAGGAACCGAACCTACAGCGCCGAAGGCCACGATCTCGTGCCTCGGCACGGGAACGACCGGGCCGGGCTGCATCGCTAGAGCGGCCCGCGCTGTGTGGGGCTCGATGTCCCAGTGGGCGTTACCAAGGGCCTGCCAGATGCCGTTGATGTCGGGGTGGCCGTCGGCGAGCCTTGGGATGCTGCCGCTCTGGGCCTGAACCGTGGCCGGCAAGAAAGCGGCTGCGGCCAGGGCGCATATGACCGCAGAACCAAGAAGTGGCCTCGGCGATCGGCTGACACGCGAATTCAATTCAACCCTCCGGGTCTGCGTTGGGTACAAGTGGGCAGAGAATGTGCGGCGCGTCGCGCGATCTTGCTAGGGGAGCGCTCTCGTAGGGCCAGCCAACTCTTCCGCGCGCGCATGCATCCATTACCATTGCCGCGATGAACTACGCCTGTCGAACTCCCGCATCGAACAACACATGACTGAATCGAAGACTTTAAACATCGAAGTCATCCAGCAGAAGATCCAGCAGGAGAGTGGGTTCGTGGACCGCCTGCTCGCTGAGGTCGGTCGTGTCATCGTCGGACAGAAGACGATGGTCGAACGTCTGTTGATCGGTCTACTCGCTGACGGCCACGTGCTCATGGAGGGCGTTCCTGGCCTGGCGAAGACGCTCACGGTGCGTACGTTCGCCGACGCGATCGACACGAAGTTCCGTCGCCTTCAGTTCACCCCGGATCTTCTTCCCGCAGACCTGATCGGGACGCTGGTCTACGATCCGAAGGATCAGGAGTTCAAGACCAAGAAGGGGCCGATCTTCGCGAACGTGATTCTGGCCGATGAAATCAACCGCTCGCCCGCGAAGGTGCAGTCCGCGTTGCTGGAGGCCATGCAGGAGCACACCGTCACGATCGGCGAGAACACGTACAAGCTCGACGATCCGTTCCTGGTGCTCGCGACTCAGAATCCGATCGAGCAGGAGGGCACGTACCCGCTGCCGGAAGCGCAAATCGATCGCTTCATGCTCAAGCTCTCGATCGGCTATCCCGATGCCGACGAAGAGCTTCAGATCATGCGGCGCATGTCGAGTGGTGCGCCCGCCGAGATCAAGCCAGTCGTGAGCCCAGAAGAGATCATTCGAGCCCGGAAGGCGGTCGAGATGATCTATATGGACCAGCAGGTAGAGCGCTACATCGTGAGCCTGGTGCTCGCTACGCGCGATCCGGCGGCACACGGGCTTCCGGATCTGGCGGACCTGATCTCCTTCGGCGCCTCACCTCGAGCGACGATTTGCCTCGCGAAGACGGCACGCGCGCATGCCTTCCTGAACGGCAGAGGATTCGTGACCCCGGACGACGTGCGCGCGATGGGCATGGACGTGCTGCGTCACAGAGTGTTGCTCACCTACGAGGCCGAAGCCGAGGAGGTCACTCCCGAGGACGTGGTGACGAGAGTCCTCAACAGCGTCGAGGTGCCGTAGGCGGAAGCATGATACCACGCGAGATCCTCAAGAAGGTTCGGCGGATCGAGATCTCCACGAGAGGCCTCGTCAATGAGGTCCTGTCGGGAGAATACCACTCGGTCTTCAAGGGTCGCGGCATGAATTTCGCCGAGGTCCGGGAGTATCAGTACGGGGACGACATCCGCTCTATCGACTGGAACGTGACCGCGCGCACGGGCTCCCCCTTCGTGAAGGTCTTCGAGGAGGAGCGTGAGCTCACCGTCATGCTCGTTGTTGACGTGAGCGCCTCCGGAGACTTCGGCACCCAGGAGCGGCTGAAAGGCGAGGTCGCGGTCGAGATCTGCGCGTTGCTCGCGTTCAGCGCCATCAAGAACAACGACAAGGTCGGTCTCATTATTTTTTCCGACCACGTCGAGAAGTTCGTGCCTCCGAGCAAGGGCAAGCGCCACGTCCTACGCGTCCTGCGTGAGCTGCTCTACCACCGCCCCGAGGGTCGTGGCACCGACATCACGGCCGCGCTCGACTACCTGAACCATGTTCAGAGGAAGAGGGCAGTCACCTTCCTGGTGTCGGACTTCCGCGACGCCGGCTTCGAGAAGTCACTCGCGGTGGCGGGCCGGCGGCACGATATGATCGCTGTGCGCGTGGGCGACCTGCGTGAGAGGGAGATCCCTTCCGTGGGTTTGCTCGAGCTGGAGGATCCAGAGACGGGGGAACGCCTCGTGGTCAACACTTCCGACCCTCGCTTTCGCGCGGGTTTCAGAGAGAGCTCTCGCTCCGCGCGCGAAGAGTTGGACCGCACGCTGCGGCGTGGCGGGGTGGATGTCATCGACATTGAGACCGGAGAGCCGTATGTGCGGCCGCTGATGCGCTTCTTCAAAGAGCGAATGCGACGGCGCCGATGAGAGGTCGACTCAGGTTCCCCGGCACTCTCGTGGTCTGCGCGTGCATGTTGGCTGTCGCACCGCTCGCTGCTCAAGACGCGCGCATCAGCAATGACGTCGATACCACCCTGGTAACGGTCGGTGGGCGAATCCAGATGACCGTGACAGTGGAGCACGCTGTAGGGGCTAGGGTCGTTTGGCCCGATTCGCTCGATCTGGCGCCGTTCGAGTTGCTCGGAGCGCAGACCGCTGCTCCCGCGAACGTGGGCGGTCGCGCTCGCTCGAGCGTGACTCTTACGATGGCGGCGTTCGAATTGGGTGAGTTGGAGATCCCCAGCTTCGACGTCCAGGTGGTCGGTCCGGGCGAAGCGAGGGAAACGCTCTCCACGGACCGTTTCGGGATCGAGGTCGTCTCGGTGGGAGCGGACGAAGGCGGCGACATTCGGGACATTCGTGGACCGCTCGGGATCCCCCTTGGCGTGGTGACGGTGAGCCTGTGGCTCTTGTTTGCGCTCGTGACGCTCGCTGCGGCGTACGGACTGCACCGGCGGAGTCGCCGGAATGGCGAAGACGAAGTCGGGGAAGTTGGCCCCCCGCCGCGGCCCGCGCACGAAGTGGCGCTCGAAGCGATCGTGAGAATCGAGTCGTCCCCCATGCTCGAGCGCGGCCAGGTGAAGGAGTACCACATCGAGGTGTCCGAAGTCTTGCGCACCTACGTCGAAGCACGGTTTTGTGTGCCCTCGCTGGAGATGACGACGCGGGAGGTGGTCGACGGACTTCGCGGCGTCGGTGCTCCGGGCCAGTTCGTCGACGGGCTCCGACGCTTCCTGGACCAGTGCGACATGGTGAAATTCGCCAAGGTGCGGCCGACGCTCGAGGCCTCGCAGGAGATTCTGGGACTGGGCCGCGACCTCGTGACAGGGAGCGTCCCGGATCATGCCGATGTGGTGTCGGATACCGGTGGGTCGGAAAACGGCGGGTCTGATGTCGTTGGGACGCTCAGCGTCGAGACGGACCGTGTCCGCCCGGCGGCCGACAGCGAAACGGCCGAAGCGGAGCCGTCGTCCTCCCCCGAACAGGTCGTCTCCTGATGTTCCGCTTCGAGGATCCTTGGGTACTGGGCCTACTGGCAATTGTCCCGCTGACCTACTGGCTGGGCGCACGCGGCGAGCGACGAACGGGCGCGCTCCGCTTCTCGGCGTTGGACATGGCGCGGCAGGCCGGCAACGGTATCAGTGTTTGGTTGCCTCGGGTGCCGGCCCTGCTGGGCGCGGTTGGTGTCACTGCGGTGATTGTCGCGCTCGCTCGCCCCCAGACCGGGATCACGTCGGAGACCCTCCTGACGGAGGGCATCGACATCATCATGGTGATGGACGTCTCGAGCTCGATGCTGGCTGAGGACCTGGAGCCGAATCGTTTGCAGGCTGCCAAAGGGGTCGCCGCGGATTTTGTGGGTGGCCGCCGCAACGACCGCATCGGTTTGGTCGCGTTCGCCGGAGAGGCGTTCACCCAGGCGCCGCTGACTTTGGACTACAGCGTGGTGCAGAGCCTGATAGGCGAATTGCAGGTGGGAATCATCGAGGACGGCACCGCGGTCGGCATGGGGCTGGGCACGGCCGTAAAGCGGCTGCAGGCCTCTGACGCCGAGTCGAAGGTGGTCATTCTGCTCACGGACGGGCGTAGCAACCGGGGCGAGATCGGACCGGTCACCGCGGCGAGAATGGCGCAGGCGTTGGGAGTACGAGTGTATACCGTTGGCGTGGGTACCAGGGGCAACGCGCCGGTTCCTATAGCCGACCCGCTGGTCGGCACGCGCTTGGTGCCCATGCGTGTCGATATCGACGAGCCTACCCTGCAGGAGATCGCTGAGCTCACCGGTGGGCGGTACTTCCGTGCCACGGACAATGAAAGCCTCACTTCCATCTACGAGGAAATCGACCAGTTGGAGAGGACCGAGATCGAGGTGGAAAACTTCACGCAATACGCCGAGCGCTTCCCTGTTGTGCTCGCGTTCGGACTCCTCCTGCTCTTGATGGAAGTCGGTCTCGCGCAGACCGTGCTCCGCAAGCTTCCGTAGGCGCACATGTTCCGATTCGGCGCTCCCGAGTGGCTTTTGGCCCTATTAGTCGTTCCGGCGATGGTGGCAGTGTTCTGGTATGCCGCATGGAGCCGTCGCAACGCCCTCGCGAGCTTTGGGGACTCAGCGCTCATGGATCGGCTCGCGGCATCGGTGAGCCTACCTGCGAGGCGCGCCAAAGCGATCCTACGCGTCACGGCGGTGGCGCTCACTCTCGTGGCGTTGGCACGTCCTCAGTTCGGCACGCGCATCGAGACAGTGCGCAGCGTTGGTCAGGACATCCTGATCGCGGTGGATCTCTCCCAATCGATGCTGGCAGAGGACGTCGCGCCCAACCGCCTAGAGCGAGCGCGCCTCGCGATTTTCCGCCTCATGAGTCAGCTGGACGGGGACCGCATCGGTCTCGTGGCGTTTGCGGGCACCGCGTTTGTCCAGAGTCCGCTCACCATCGACTACAGCGCCGCGGCGCTCTTCCTGGGCGCGATGCACCCCGACATCATGCCGGTGCAGGGAACTGACTTCGGCGAGGCGCTGGAGGTCGCGCTCGACGCGTTGGACGAAGGCGCGCGTGATGCCCGTGTCTTGATCATGGTGACCGACGGAGAGGATCACGAGCAGCGCTTCGGTGAAGAAATGCAGCGTGCGCGCCGGAGTGGCGTCCAGGTCTACTTCGTCGTCTTCGGGTCGACCGAAGGCGTTCCGATCCCGCTTTATGACGATCAAGGGCAGAGGGAGGGGTTCCTGCGCGATGAAGAGGGAAACGTGGTCACCACGCGCGTGGGCGAAGAAACGCTCGCCAAGTTCGGGAGGCTGATCGACGCGAAGGTGGTGAGGGTGGGAGCCGGCGGCACAGGATTCGAGGATCTAGTGGACGAGATCGCGAGTAAGGATGGTGAGGTGCTCGATGAGCAGCAGATCACGCAGTTCGAGCAGCAGTACCAGATCTTTTTGGGTCTCGCATTGTTGCTGCTGATCGCCGAGCTCATGATCTCGGAGCGCAGACGCACGCCCGAGGCTTGGCTGGGGAGGTTCGAATGACGAGGTGGAGGTGGGCCGTCGCGGTCGCGGCGGCGTGCGCGTTGGCGATGATGCCGACTCCGGGGTCCGCACAGGCAGGCCGGGACCAGGTGGCGGAAGGGAACCGGCTTTATGGAGAAGGCAGGTTTGAGGAGGCGCACCAGATGTACCTGGAGGCTTTGCGCGACGACCCCGAGTCTTCGCTCATCCGCTTCAACTCTGGAAACGCGCTCTACCAGAGCCAGGACTTCCAGCGGGCGATGGAGGCGTACCAACAGGCGATCGAGTCCGGCGACCCGGATTTGGCCGGGGCGGCCTGGTACAATCTGGGGAATTCGCTGTACCGCGGGCAGCAGTTGGAGCCGAGCCTGGAGGCTTTCAAGCAGGTGCTGCGCCTCGATCCTGATGACGCCGACGCGAAGCACAATCTCGAGCGCGTATTGGAGCAGATGGAGCAGCAGGAGCAAGAGCAGGACAAGCCTCAGGACCAGCGGGGCGACCAACAACAAGATCAAGATCAGCAGGACCAGGAGAACCAGGAGGGTGAAGACCAGCAGGACGAGCAGGACGGGGAACAAGACCAACAGCAGCCGCCGGAGGGAGAGGAGCCGCCGCCCCAAGGAGAGCAGGAGCAGGAACGGCAGCCCGGCGAGATGACCCCTCAGGAGGCCGAGAGCTTGCTGGACGCCATCCGCGAGGACCCCAGTGACGTCAACCGGAAGCCGGTAGCCGCGCGGGGTCGCAAGCCCAAGAAGATCTGGTAGCCGTGTCTCGTTTTCCCCGCCTTCGCTGCTCCCCGTGCCTAGCGTTGTGCGCACTCTTGTTGCTTTGTGCGCCGGCGCTCGAGGCTCAAAGCGTGGGCGTACGGGCGTATCTGACGCCAGGCAGCACAGTGGGGGTAGGCAGGCAGTTCGTGCTCAACCTGGAGGTCAGGGGCGTCCGCTCGGTCGATCGCGACCCTGTTCTGCCGGACCTGGCGGCCTTTGCTCAGTACCTGGGCAGCGGGACGTCCACGTCCACGGAGATGTTCGCTGGCCGAACGACTGTGACGTTCACGGTTCAGTATCGCTTCCAGGCGCTCCAACAAGGGACATTCCAGATTGATCCGCTCCAGGTGGAGGTTGCAGGGCAGGTCTATAGCACCGACGCGCTCCCGCTCACCGTATCTTCTGCTCCTCCCTCGCCGCCTACCTCGAGCGGGCGGCCGGAGATTGACGGGATCGCGGCCGCGGATCTGTTCGTCACAGCGCAGGCGTCACGGACCACGGTGCTGGTCGGTGAACCGCTCACGATAGAATATCGAATCTGGACCAGAGTGGACGTCACTTCCTATGGTCTCACTTCCGTGCCGGAGCGTGAGGGGTTCTGGGTCGAAGATCTAGCGCAGGCTACTCAGCCACAGGTGGAGCAGCGAGTTCGGGACGGACAGCAGTACGCGACGGCAGTGATCCAGAGGATCGCGCTCGTTCCTACTGGAGCCGGTCAGCGCACCATCGAACCTCTCGGCATCGAGGCGCAGGTGCGCCTCAGGGGCAGGAGGGACCCGTTCGATGGCATCTTCGGGCGCAGCTCCCTCTTCGGCACCTCGATAATTCCCACGTCAGTACTCTCCAATTCACTGACTATCGAGGTCGAACCGCTGCCTCCGGGGCGCCCAGAGCCGTTCAGCGGCGTGGTGGGTTCTCTCGACATCACGGCCGAAGTCGATCGTGACACGGTGGACGCGAACGACGCGGTCACGCTCACGATCCGCGTGTCGGGACAGGGCAACCTGCGAGCGGTGCCTGAGCCCGTGCTCGAGTTTCCCCGCGACTTTGAGGTCTTCCCGCCCGAGGTCACCGAGTCGGTGCAACCTTCCGGCGACGGTCTCTCCGGCAGCAAGGTTTTCGAGTACGTCTTGATCCCGCGCACGCCGGGCCAGCGGGCGATCCCGTCGGTGTCGATGGGTTACTTCGACGCCGCCAGCGGGCGCTACCGGACCGCCAGCACGGACGAGGTCTTGCTCGAGGTCACGGGAGAGGTCAACGAGGTGCCGGTGTCACTCCAGCGTTTTGGTGTCACTCAGCTGCGTGAGGACATTCACTTCATCCGCCTCGGGGATGGTGCGTTGCGTTCCGTCGAGCGGTTCCTGTTCCAGGGTGCGGCGTTCTGGACGTTCTTCCTGCTCCCGATGGCGGCGCTTCTCGGAGCGCTGGGCCTTCGTCGGCACCGGGACCGGCTGGAGGGCGACGTGGCGTACGCTCGCGGACGACGCGCGGGGCGCGTAGCCAACAAGAGGCTTGCCGAGGCCCGACGTCTGATGGAAGGAGGAGACTCCCGTGCCTTCTTTGGCGAGGTGGCGAACGCCTTGCGGGGCTTCGTCGCGGATAGGCTGAATGTCGCGGAGGCCGGGATGCAGATCAGCGAGCTACGCATGCGTCTCGTGGGCCGAGGCGTTTCGACAGAGGTCACGTCAGACTTTTTGCGTTGTCTCGAGCAGTGCGACCGGCAACGCTACGCGCCCGTCGGCGCCGACGTGGAGGAGCGCGTACAGTTTCTCGAGCAGGCCGGCGAGGCGATGACCGCACTCGGCGGTGAGATTCGATGAGAGCCTCGTCGCTTCCGAGTTGGTGGGCCGCCGCTCTCCTTGCCGCGTCGGTGATCTCGGCGACTGCGACGGTGCCGGCCTCGGCGCAGCAGGAGATCTTCGTCCAGGGCAACCAGTTCTATCGGGCGGAGGACTACGCGGCGGCAGTGGAGGCGTACCAGGCCGTACGCGCGGGCGGCTTCGAGAGCCCCGACCTCCATTACAATCTCGGAAACGCATACTTCCAAATGGGCGAGCTCGGCCAGTCGATTCTGGGCTGGGAACGTGCCCTGAAGCTCGCGCCGGGTCACGCCGACGCGTTGGCGAATCTGGAGCTCGCTGTGCGCCTCAGCGCCGACGACATCGAACCTCTACCCCGGTTCTGGCTGCTTTCCGCTGTCTCGTGGTGGGTCAACCTGATCCCCCGCTCGGCTTTGCTCGTCGTAGTGGCCTTTTCCTGGCTCGCGCTCACGTGCGGAGCTCTGGCCCGAATTCTCCTGACGGCAGAAGGCCCGCGGCGCATGGGCGGCCTTGCAGTCGCGGTGGGAGCGGCAATGGTCGTGCTGCTTGGCTCGAACCTCGCGGCGCGCGAGTTCGAGGTCGGTCAGCCCGAACGAGGGGTCATCCTCGTCGAGGCCGTATCGGTACGCTCGGCCCCTACCGAAGACGACGATCTCACGGTCTTCGAACTGCATGAGGGCACTCGCGTCCGCATCGATCAACGCACCGAGCAGTGGGCCGAAATCGTGCTCGACGACGGGAAGGTCGGCTGGATCCCGGTGGCGGCGATGGAGGTCATCTAGGAGCCCGCAGGCGGCTAGAAGCCTCCGCTCACGCGCCCTCGAACTCGCAGAGGGTGAAGCAGTCGCAGTGGAGGGCCCGAAGTCGGTCTGTGCCTCCGAGTTCGGGCAAGTCGATCACGAAGCAGGCCTCGACGACTGTGCCTCCCACTCCTCGGATCAGCTCGACAGCAGCCGACGCAGTGCCTCCGGTGGCGATCAGGTCATCGACGAGCAGAACGTCGTCACCCTGCGAAACCGCATCAGCGTGCATCTCCATGCGGTCGGTTCCGTACTCGAGCTGGTAGTCTACGCCGACCACCTCGCCCGGCAGCTTGCCGGCCTTGCGAATGGGGATGAAACCGACACCCAACTTGTAGGCGACGGCGGTGCCGAAGATGAACCCTCTAGCCTCGATTCCCGCCACCAGGTCGATGCCCTTGCCGGCGTACCGCTCCGCCAGGCTGTCCACCGCCAGTCGCAACCCGCGAGCGTTCTCCAGGAGTCCGGTGATATCTCGAAAGAGAATGCCCTCGTGAGGGTAGTCTGGGACCGTGCGGATAAAGGACTTGATAGAGTCCTGCAGCGGTGCGGGCGGGCGTGCCATTGCGCTACCTCACTCGTGGTGATGGTGGTGCTGGTGATCGTGACGGCCCTGGTGAAAGACTACGTGCACGAGGGTGCCGCTCACGAAGGCTTGGTAGTATTCGATCCCGGATCCGTGCTCGCCGCTACCCAGGCTCGCAGCGAGCAAGTAACCGACCAGGGTTGCGAGCACGATCGCCGCGACGCCCGCGACGCCCGCCCACGTGCCGTGCCGCGGGCGGATGAGCCACCAGATGACCAGGCTGACGGGAATGCGGTGTAGGACGATGGCCAGCCCGAACGCCAATGCAACGGTGCCTCCGCTTCCCAAGGCGGCTCCCTCCAGAAGCGCGTGAAGCGCCAGACCGGAGAGCCCCACAATGATGGCGAAGTTGTCGGTGTGCGCCTCGAACGCACGTGACGCCCGCTCGAACAGGTTCGGCAGGACTAGGCCTGCCAGCACCAGCAAAGGCACGACGAGGCCGCGATCCTCCCGTGCGAACGGCACGACCTGCCACGCCACCAGAAGTGGTACCGCCAGATAAACGAAGCCGTCGACCAGGCGCACGGCTTTGGGATGTGCATGGAGGCCGCCATAGAGCGCCGGCCCGATCGCTGGTGCCGCGAGTGCGGCGACGAGGAACAGCATGTGAGAAGATGGTTAGGACGAACGGCGGCTGCGAGGCCCGCCGACCGAAAGGCCGGCGGACGGGTAACCGGAGCCGGGAAGCAGCGTAACCGAATGAGGGCGGATCTCGACAGATCGGAGCGGATGGCTGTGAACATTTTTGGAGTTGATCGTCGCGTCGTGGCGCTGGCCATGGCACTCCTCTGGGTGGGATGCTCGGACGGTGACAATCCGCCGACGTCTGCAACCGTGTTGATCGAGGCATCGGCATCGGTGTCGCAGCCGCTCATACTCCTGGTGTCAACGAGCTTCGATATTTTGAGTACGGGGGACTTCCTCTACAACAACCTGGACTCGATCACGATCACCGGGGACTACACCGAGCTGTACGTTCTCAACCCTGAAGCGCGCTTTACGGCGAAGCTGTTGAACGACCAGAGCACCGAGGAATCGGTGCGGCTCGGGATCCTTATCGACGACGTCCCGAAGTACGACCGGACCGCCGTGCTCGGGCAGGGCGGCTTTCTACAATACGTGTACCGCTTCGACTTCGTGGTCGCTTTTTGATCGCAGGTTAGCGGGGAGCCACTCCGCTACTCCCATTCGATCGTGCCCGGAGGCTTCGACGTCACGTCCAAAGCGAGCGCGGTGATTCCGTCCAGGCCCAGAACCTGATCTCGGAGCTCGGACACCAGTACGGCAGGCAACTCGACCGGCGTCGCCGTCATGGCTCGTTGAGACCGGATCGGACGCACGATCACGGTTTCGCCAAGCTCGTCCGTGAGCGAGAGCGGGACGAGCACCGTCGGACACTGCCATACGTCGTCGTACAGGTCGAACCGCCGAAGGGCCTCCATGACGATAGCGTCCGCTTCGCGTAGTACGTCCAGGCGGTCGAGAGTCGTGTACGCTTCGTCGGCCGTCGCTCGCGCCAGATGCTCGCTACCGAGGTTCCAAACGCATCGGTTGATGCCCGGCACCTGAGCCGTGATCGCGGACACCGCATCGAGCAGCACCTGCCAGCCAACGTCGCCACTCAGCAGCACGGGGTGCTCATAGGCCCTGAGCGACCTCGCTCCGTCGATCGCTGTGCTGCACAGGATCGGGTTCGAGCTAGTGGGAGATGGCTCCGAGCCGGGCGTGATTCGCTTCGAGCACAGGACGCCATTGGGCGCGTGCCCGCAGCGAGGGGGGGTTGTGCTCGACGGGATGTTACACAAATTTAGGCAAGACTAAATTAGGTAAGGCCAACTTTGGCGCTCCCGTCGTCCACCCAATCCCTACAGCCGCAATGGTCAACCCCGCTCTCGCGCTCTCCGTCTTCGGGCTCCTGGTCGCATTGCTCGCGGTGGTTTTTTGGCCGCGACGGGGCGTGTACGCGCGATTCGCGCGCTTGGCGCTGCTGACCGAACGGGTCCGCCTAGAGGACGCGATCAAGCACGTGTACACCTGGGAGCAGGCCGGTCGGATCACCACGCTCGAGAGCCTGGCCGGTCGTCTCGAGATCTCGCGCGTGAAGTCTGCTATGCTGCTGCAGCGACTCACTGAGCTGGGTCTGGTCCACACCGGTGACGAAGGGCCCTCGCTCTCCGAGGACGGGCGCGACACCGCGTTGCGGCTCGTGCGTACGCACCGGCTTTGGGAGCGATACCTGGCAGACCGAACCGGCGTCCCGGCGACCGAGTGGCATGATGAGGCCGAGCGTGTAGAGCACCGCCTGTCCGAGGAGCAAGCCGAGGCACTCTCGGCCCGGCTCGGACACCCGCGCTGGGACCCGCACGGTGACCCGATTCCCACTCCGAGCGGTCACGTGCCGGAGGTGGAGCAGTTGAGTCTCGCGGGCGTGCTCGCCGGTCGTACGGTCGAAATCGTACACCTCGAGGATGAGCCGCGAGAGATCTTCGACGCGTTGCTCACCCAGGGTCTGCACCTCGGTGGGCGGCTCGAAGTCGTGGCGCGGGACAACCAACGCGTGCGCGTCGTCAGCGGGGGCCGTGAATCGGCCGTCGATCTCGTAGACGCCCGCAACGTAACTGTACGCGTACTTGCCGAGGGCGAGAGCGCGCAAGGTCCGTCAGAGACGCTGGCCGACCTGGCGCCGGGCGAAGTCGGGCGCGTACTCAACCTCTCCCCGGCGTGCCGCGGCCCGCAGCGTCGGCGCCTGCTCGACCTCGGGGTGGTCAAGGGGACGGAGATCACCGCGGAGATGGTGAGCGCTGCGGGCGATCCGGTTGCCTACGTCATTCGCGGTGCGCTCATCGCGCTACGGCGTGGCCAGGCCGAGTGGGTTCTGGTGGAGCGTGTCGAGACCCAGGTGGAGGTCACTACCTGATGCCCACATTGTCCGCGAGCCCGTGTGGGTCCTGCGCCCAGCATCGTACGCAAAGCCTGGTCAAGCTCGGGCTTAGCCCGGGCAAGTGGGACTACTTGGTCGCGCTCGCCGGCAACCCGAATGTGGGTAAGAGCACGGTCTTTAATGCGCTCACGGGGCTCCGCCAGCACACCGGGAATTGGCCGGGCAAAACGGTGGTGCGCGCGGAAGGCGCGTTCGAGCACGAGGGGAACCGCGTAAAGGTTGTCGACCTTCCTGGCACTTATTCGCTCCAGGCGGGCAGCGCCGACGAGGAAGTGGCTCGGGACTTCGTGCTGTTCGGCCGGCCGGATGTCACGATCGTGGTCGTGGACGCCACGCGCCTCGAGCGCAACCTCAACCTGGTGCTCCAGATCCGGGAGATCACTGACCGGGTCGTGGTCTTCTTGAATCTCATCGACGAGGCCCGCAGACACGGCATCGCGATCGACGCCAAGAAGCTCGAGAAGGAGCTGGGCGTGCCGGTGGCGCAGGGCATAGCGCGCGAGAGCGTCGGTATGGACGAACTGCTCGATGCCGTTCACGCGGTCGCGACCGGTGTTCATTCCGGGCAACAGATCCGCATCGCGCGCCACGCGCCGCGCGTCGAGCAGGCGATCACCGGTCTGGTGCCCGTGATCGAGGACGTATTCCCAGAGGTCCCGAATCCGCGCTGGGTCGCTCTACGGCTGCTCAACACCGACGAGGCCGTGCAGGAGGCAGTGCGCACGGGAGAGCTGGGTCAACTCTCGCGGGACGACACGGGCGACCTGGTCGAGCTGGCGCCGGAATGGGGCCGCGAGCAGGTGCTCGACGCGGCCATGCGCCTGCGTTGGGACCTGCCGTCCGACTTCCACGACGTGGTCACGCAGCGAGCCTATGAGGCTGCGGAGGAAGTGGCGGCTCGCGTTCAGATGGGCGGCCTCAAGAAGGCGGGGTTCGCGTTCGATCGAAAGCTGGACTCGTGGCTCACGAGTAGAATCTTCGGTTTCCCGCTCATGCTGTTGATTCTGGCCCTCGTGTTCTGGATCACGATCGAGGGGGCGAACGTGCCGTCGTCCATGTTGGCCACGCTGCTGGTGGAGAACGGCCGGCCGTTGCTGCACGAGCTCGCATCAGCGGTGTCGATGCCATGGTGGCTCGACGGGTTCTTGATCGACGGAGTGTATCTCGCCACGGCGTGGGTGATTGCCGTGATGCTGCCGCCCATGGCCATCTTCTTCCCGCTGTTCACGCTGCTGGAGGACTTCGGCTACTTGCCGCGGGTGGCTTTCAATCTGGACTCGATGTTCCAGAAGGCCGGCGCACATGGCAAGCAGGCGCTGACGATGTGCATGGGCTTCGGGTGCAACGCCGCCGGTGTCGTGGCTACGCGCGTCATCGACTCCCCGCGCGAGCGACTCATCGCGATCATCACCAACAACTTCTCGCTCTGTAACGGGCGCTGGCCGACGCAGATTCTCATTGCGACGATCTTCATCGGAGCGCTCGCGCCCTCACAGCTCGGTGGCTTGGTGAGCGCGGCTGCCGTGGTGGGCATCGCGTTGCTCGGCATCGTGATGATGTTCTTCTCTTCGTGGATTCTCTCCCGAACGGTGCTGCGTGGAGAGGCGACGAGCTTCAGCCTGGAACTGCCGCCGTACCGCCCCCCGCGTGTCCTACAGACACTCTACACGTCGGTCATCGACCGGACCCTGATCGTGCTCTGGCGCGCCGTGATCTTCGCGATCCCGGCGGGTGCCGTCATCTGGCTGATATCGAACATCTCGGTCGGTGGGCTGACCCTCGCGCACCACTCGGTGGCGTGGCTGGACCCGCTCGGCCTTCTGCTGGGCATGAATGGTGTGATCCTGCTCGCTTACGTCGTGGCGATCCCGGCGAACGAGATCGTCATCCCCACCATCCTGATGCTGACCGTTCTCACGGGCGCCGGGGCCGGAGGTGAAGGGGCTGGCGTGATGTTCGAGTTCGGCAGCGTGGGTGTGACCGGGGACCTGCTGCGCGACGGAGGTTGGACGCTGCTCACTGCGGTGTGCCTCATGCTTTTCAGCCTACTGCACAACCCGTGCTCCACGACGATCTACACGATCTACAAGGAGACACGCAGCGCGAAGTGGACGACGGTCGCGACGCTCATGCCTGTCGTGATGGGCGTCACGGTCTGCTTTCTGGTGACCCAGGTCTGGAGACTGATCGCGGCGTAGGCCATCTTGTTGGCGTCCCGGACCGGAGCCCCTCGTGAGAGGGCTCCACTCCTGTGTTGAACAGCCTTCCAGGTGCGCCTCATGCCCGATTTCAACGACATCGTTGCCGGTGTCATCGCCCAATGGACTCCAAGAGTCCTGGGTTCGCTTGCCTTCCTGATCTCCGGATGGATGATCGCTGGCCGCATGAAGCGGCTGGCCAGAAAGGCCCTCTCCGCTTCCGCGATCGACGACATCCTGGTCTCGTTCCTGGCCGGCATGATCCATGTCACGATCATCGTGCTCGTGGCCATCGCAGCCGTGGGCGTACTGGGCGTGAACACCGCGTCGTTCGTCGCCGTGTTGGGTGCGGCCGGCCTCGCGGTCGCGTTGGCGTTCCAGGACACCTTCTCGAACTTCGCCGCCGGTGTGATGCTGCTCACATTCCGTCCGTTCGACGTCGGCAATTACGTAGATGTGGGCGGAACCGCGGGCACCGTGCAAGAGGTCGGCATTTTCACGTGTCTGCTGACGACGAGTGACAACATCCAGATCCGAGTCCCCAACTCGAAGATCTTCGGTCAGACGATCGTCAACTATTCCGTCAGCGACACGCGGCGCATCGATCTGTCGATCGGTGTGGGATACGATGATGATCTGGGCACCGCGATTCGCACGTGTCTGGACGTGCTCGCCGCTGACCCTCGCGTGCTCGAGGACCCGGAGGCGATCGTAGCGGTCAACGAACTCGGGGACTCTGCTGTGCAGCTCGTGGTTCGACCCTGGGTCAAGCGGACGGACTACGGGTCGACCCGTTGGGACCTGATCCGCGCGCTCAAGGAGAACCTCGAGGCCGCCGGCTGCACGCTGCCCTACCCGCAGAGGGACGTGCATCTGCACCAGGTGAGCTAGTGTCCTGTCCCAGAAGTTCGCCGGCATTCGGGCACCGATACACCCACCCTGGCTGCGTCGCTCCTCCTCAAAATAGCCCTGCTATTCCTCGTCGTCGCGCCTTGTCAGGGAGGCGCCTCGTCACCCTCGGTGCTCGCTGAACTTCTGGGACGGGACACTAGGCCGACGCTGTCGGGCTCGGTCGTTCCCCGGGGTGAGGGCTTGACGCGCAGTTTACGACTGGCCCATGGCTGTTCAAGGCCGAAGGCATTATCCGAGACGGCCGTGAGGCGGAGCGATACAGCGCACTCACGCTCGGGTTCGAGCGCACGACCTACCAGATTTTCGGGACGAGCGCCGACCTCGGTTTGGTCGCGGAGTATCTCTACGACGATCGCGGTGTCCAGGCGCTCACGCCGTTCCAGGACGACGTCTTCTTGGGCGTGCGAGTGGCGCTCAACGATGTGAAGGGCTCGGACGTTCTAGCCGGACTCATCCTCGACCTAAACGACGGATCGGGTGTTTACAAGGTCGAATCGAGCCGCCGAGTAGGGAATTCCTGGACTTTGGCGCTGGAGGCGCGTGGTTTCTGGGGGACCGAGAAAGGTCACTTCCTGCACGATTTTCAGCGGGACGACTACGTTTCCCTTGGTGTGACCCGGTGGTTTTAGCAGGGCATTGTGCTGGTACTAGGCGTCTTTCGTGATGCGACGGCGTCGTGTACCTTAGTTGAGAGTCAATTTCATTCTCAGGTAGCGCTCTGCCCGTGGATACACCCGTGCAGCTTCCGACAGCCTCGACAAACGCCTCCGAGCAGGAGTTTGTGGAGTTGCGTCTCGCCCAGGTACCACTGCGGCAGACCGTGGAGCTCGTCCGCATCGATCTGCCTCCGGAGCAGGCCGAGCCACTGCTAGAGCGCGGGGTCCTTCCCGGATGTCGCATCTGCCCCGTGCGCTCGTCCCCCTCCGGAGACCCAATCATCTCCATCGACGGCTCGCTGCTGGCGTTTCGTAAGGAGACCGCAGCGTGTTTGTGTGTGCGCCTCATCACTCAGTTCGGGGACGCGGGCTGAGGCCTGCGGCCCTCGGGCTGCTACCCTCCATTGGCTGAGCAGCGCGCTGGCCTGGTAGGCGCACGCGTCGCCTCTGGCGCAGCCCTCCAGGAAGCCCCCTCACCGCTCGTCGCGCTGATTGGGCCGCCCAACTCGGGCAAGACCACGCTCTTCAATCAGCTGACCGGCCTTCGGCAAAAGGTCGCCAACTATCCTGGCGTTACCGTCGAGAAGAAGGTGGGCACGGTCGCGTTGCCGGATGGTGGAGAACTCGACCTCGTCGACCTCCCCGGTGTCCACGGATTTTCAGCACGCACGCTCGACGAGAGGGTCACACGCGACGTACTGGAAGGACGGGTCGAGGGCATCCGCGCCCCCGATGCGCTCGTGCTCATCGTCGATTCTACGCGCCTCGAGAGCCAACTCATGCTGGTCGAACCCGTGCTCGAGCTCGACTTGCCGACGCTGCTGGTGCTCAACATGTGCGACGAGTTGGAGCAGCGCGGCGGGCGCGTGGACGACAGCCATCTGGCGGAGCGCCTGGGCGTGACGGTCGCGCGCACCAGCGCCCGCTCCGGAGCGGGCGTGGATTTGGTGAGGGAGTTCCTAGCGACGGAGGTGGCCGTCGCCGAGCTCCCAGGCCCGGTACAGCCGCGGACCCTGAGCAACATTCCCCGCGGTGTCGCGCTTCCGATGGTGGACGCGTTCAAGCAGCGCCGAGCGAGGGTAAGCGAAGTCGTCGCGGGTGCGGGCTTCAGATCACCTGACCCCTCGGGATTCAGCGAACGCCTCGACCACGTCTTTTTGCACCGGATCTGGGGCCCGCTCGTCTTCCTCGCGGTGGTGGTACTCGTCTTCGAGTCGATCTTTACGTGGGCGGTGCCGATCATGGATGGCGTCGAGCTCGTCGTCGGCGCGTCGGGCAACTGGCTGACCGCGACTCTGCCCGACACATGGTTCCGATCTCTGCTCGTCGACGGCGTGTGGGCCGGCGTCGGGTCCGTGGTGATCTTCTTGCCGCAGATCCTGGTGCTCTTCCTCTTCCTGGGCGTGTTGGAGGACTCCGGCTATATGGCCCGCGCAGCGGTCATCGCGGACCGCATGATGTACCGGGTCGGGCTGCAAGGCAGGGCATTTCTGCCGCTGCTGTCGGGGTACGCCTGCGCGGTGCCGGCGATCCTCGCCGCGCGCACGGTCGAGGACGAGCGGGACCGCCTCGCGACCATCTTCGTGACGCCCTTCATGACGTGCTCGGCGCGCTTGCCGGTGTACGCGTTGCTGATCGCAGCTTTCATCCCAGATGAGCCGCTGCTCGGTCCGATCCTGGGAAAACGGGCCGCGATGCTACTGGGCTTGTACGGGCTCGGGATCGTGGCGGCGATTGGGACCGCATTCCTTCTCAAGCGCACGCTGCTCAAGGCCGAGCCGACGGCGTTCTTGATGGAACTACCGCCCTACCGCGTGCCCACGCTGCGCTCGTTGGGCCTTCGGCTGGTGGACCGCAGCGGGGTCTTCTTGAAGCGCGTCGGCAAAGTCATCTTCACCGTCTCGATCGTGCTTTGGACACTGACCCAGTTCCCGCGAACCGAGCTCGGTCCTCCGCCGATCGATGACAGCGCGCTGGCGAGCATCGGCCACCTCATCGAGCCAGTGATCGCCCCACTCGGCTTCGACTGGAAGATTGGCGTTGGTCTGGTGACATCGCTGGCTGCCCGCGAGGTGATCGTGGGTACGCTTGGAACGATTTATGGCGTGGAAGCGGCGGGCGACGAGTCGTTCGAGCTGCAGGATGCGCTTACCGATGCCCTAACACCAGCGTCGGCGATCGGACTTCTGATCTTCTTCGCTTTCGCGCTTCAGTGCATGTCGACGGTCGCGGTCATGCGCCGGGAGACAGCCGGGTGGAAATGGCCAGCGCTTCAGTTTATGTACATGCTTTTGCTCGCGTACGCGGGCGCATTCATCGCGGTTCGCGTCTTCTAGACCGAGGCTTCCTTCCACTTTCCTCGCTTGAACAGCGTGCCGCTGACGATTGTCAAAGTCGAGAATGCGATCATGATGGCGGTGAAGACCCCGTTCGGGCCGAGTCCGAGAGGGAAAGCGAGCAGCCAGGCGAGCGGGATCTCCCAGAGCCAGAAGCAAGAGAGGTTGATGATGGTCGGCGTCCAGACCGCGCCGGCTCCGTTGAACGCCGCGGTGAGTACCATCCCGTACGGATAGAAGAAGAAACCGGCCGAGACGATGCGCAGACAGTCGATGGCGTATGCGCTCGCCTCGCCCGTTCCGCCGAACACGCTGACGATTCCTGGCGCGAAGATGATGAAGAGCACACCGATCGTGCCCAGGAACGCGAGGTTCATCCTCCCCGCGATCCAAACTGCCTTTTCTGCTCGCTCAGGATCGCCGGCACCGAGACCCTGACCCACCATCGTGGCCGCTGCGTTCGAAAGGCCCCAGGCCGGAAGGAGAGCGAAGAGCACGATTCACGCGACCGACGATCTGGACGCAGAAGCAGGCGATCGCCGCGCCGAGCCCGATGTGCAGCGCTTGCATGTGCAGGGATCCGAACAACTTGATCAGCAGCGCACCGAAGAGGTTCCACAGCGGCGGTTGTCCGTGCAAGTACCAAAGGCTTTCAGCCGCACGCGTGCGCAGCAGCTCCGTCGGCACGCTCTGCCAGAACCAGCCCCACTTGTCGGGGCCGAAGTCGTGAACGATCGTGACTCCGAGCACCACCCAGTACAGCACCGCGACCGCGACGTGCACGGTGCCCACAATCACGGTCGGGCGTTTGAGCATGTCGTGGTCGTGAGTCATTGCAGAAGATAGTGTTAGAGCATGTCCGCCCAAGCCACTGAACACCGATTCGTAGCGACCCAGTCCTCGGGAGAAGTTTCGGCGCTTCTCGTGCGGCCTGAGGCTGCTCGCGCGCTCTATGTCTTCGGGCATGGTGCCGGTGCGGGCATGCGACACGTCTTCATGGAGACCGTGGCCGGCAAGCTGTCGGACCTGGGCGTCGCGACCTTCCGATACGACTTCCCTTTTATGGAAGCAGGCCGGAGGGGACCGAACCACGCGCCCATCCTCGTGAAGACGGTGGGTTCCGCCGTAACGGAAGCCGCCTCCCTCGCTCCCGATCTGCCGCTACTGGCCGGAGGCAAGTCGATGGGTGGCAGGATGACGTCCACCGCCGCCTCGAAGGACGCGCTGCCGGGGGTGCTGGGGCTGGCATTCTTCGGTTTTCCTCTGCACGCGCCCGGTAAGGACTCCGATGAACGCGGCGCCCACCTCGCCGACGTCGGCCTGCCGATGCTTTTCCTGCAGGGTACTAGAGACAGGCTCGCGAGACTCGATTTGCTCGAGCCCCTACTGGCGTGCGTGAAACCGCGGCCGACGCTGCATGTTGTGGATAGTGCCGACCACGGCTTTCACGTCACCAAGAAGTCCGGCCGGACGGACGACGAGGCACTGGACGAGATTTGCTCCCGATTTTCCGAATGGGTCTCGGAAACGACTAAGAGCGGCTGAGCGAACCGGTATGGCGCCGAGCGCCGTGGTGCCGCGAGTCAACTCCCGAAACCCGCGAGCTCGAGTGTTGCGCGAAGCAGAACGTTCGCCCCTGCCTCCGCATCCACGCTTGTGATGCTCTCGGATTCGGCGTGGCTGATGCCGCCCTCGCAGGGGACGAAGATCATCGCGGTCGGGCAGATCCGCTGGAGATAGACGGAGTCGTGGCCGGCGCCACTGAAGACGTCCATGTGGTCATAACCAAGCCTGGCAGCCGCGGCGCGTACCGCGTCGATACACTCCGCCTCGAAGTGGACGGTCGGTGAGTGCCAGATTTGCTCGACGCGGCCCTCCACATCCATCTCCGCGCTGACCTCGGCAACGAGCGCTCGCAGCTCTGCGTCGAGGTCTGCCAGCGCCGAATCCACGGGATGTCGCAGGTCAACCGTGAAGTCGACGTGTCCGGGCACGGTGTTTCTGGACCCAGGATGGGTGCGAATCTCACCCACCGCGAGCCGCGCCTCCTCGTCGTACTCGCGAACGATCACGAACAAGCGGTCGAGCACGCGGGCGGCACCGCGAACGGGGTCCCGGCGCTGCCCCATCGGCGTCGGACCCGCGTGCGTGGCCTCGCCTTCGATGCGCACGTTGTACCAGCGCGCGCCTTGAACCCCCGTCACCACGCCGATCGACATTTGCGAAAGCTCGAGAAGCGGCCCCTGCTCGATGTGCAGCTCGAAAGAAGCACGGATGTCACGACCTCCGACTGGATGCGGTCCGGTGTAGCCGATGCGCTCGAGCTCGTCGCCCATCGTGAAGCCGTTTGCGTCAGCCAGCTGCAACGCGTAGTCGAGCTCGAAGACTCCGGCGAACACCCCCGAACAGACCATTGCCGGAGAAAAGCGCGATCCCTCCTCGTTGGTCCAGTTCACCACTTCGATCGGATGGCGGGTCGTCACACCCTCGTCGTTGAGCGTCTCGACCACTTCCAGGGCAGCGAGCACCCCGAGTGTCCCGTCGAAACGGCCACCCATCGGTTGAGAGTCGAGATGGCTTCCGATCAACACCGGCGCTGCATCGTCTTCAGTGCCCGTGCGCCGCGCGAGCATGTTGCCCAAGGTGTCGATGGTGGTCTCGAGGCCAGCCGCATCACACCAGGACCGAAAGAGATCCCGTGCCCCGCGGTCCGCGTCGCTCAGCGCGAGGCGGTGCACGCCGCCGCTGGGGGTAGCACCGATCTCGGCCATCTCCATGAGGTGACGCCAAAGGCGTGCGGGGTCGACTCTCAGGGCCGCCTACCTGCCGCAGCCAAGCGGCTCATGGACTCAGAAAACATCCGACGAAAATTCGAGAGCGCGTCGATACAACGCAAGTCGAGGCGAATCGCGCGGAAGAGACCGACGCGAGCGGCCACGTCAGTCTCTCCCCAGCTTGTCGACTACTCTGCGCTCAGCGCCTGCACAGGATCCGTTTGCGACACCCTTCGCGCAGGGAGATACAAGCCGACGAACGAGACCACTGAGAGCATCAACGTCACACCCCCGAATACCGCGGGGTCGGTGGGGCTCACGCCGACTAGGATCTCGGACATCGCACCACCCATCGCGAACGCGAGACCGAGTCCGGCTACGAGCCCGAACACGGCTCGTTTGGCTCCCTGGCTAACGACCATGCGCACCACGTCGGCCCGCTTCGCGCCCATCGCAAGGCGGACGCCGATTTCACTCGTGCGCTGCCCGGCCGAGTAGGCGGCGACCCCGTAGATCCCGACTGCGCCCAGGATCAGCCACAGCAGAGCGAAGATCCCCATCAGATTGCCGATGACCGCGAAGCCTCCGATACGTCGCTCCACCAGAGCTTCCATCGTTTCGATATCGTAGAGCGGGAGGCGGTAGAGCTCGTGTGCGCGCAGGTGGTTGCTCATGCCCGCTCCGGGTCGCTGCCCACGGCCCTCGCTCGCGCGACGCGTACTAGTGCTGCCAAGCGTTCGACCTCTTCGTGCAGTGCCAAGCGTCCGCTCGATGTGATCGCGTAGAACCGACGCTTCCCACCTTCGGTTGGCGCACCTTCCGGCGGATCGACCTCGCAGATCAAACGTTCATCGGTCAACTCTCTGAGAGCGCCGTACAGTTTACCTGGCCAAAGCCGCAAGTGACCCTCGGTACGTTCCAACACCTCCTCCATGATCGCGGTGCCGTGCAGCTCACGGTCCGCGAGCGATAGCAGGACGTGGAACCAGTGTGGCTTGAGCCTGGTGTGTCGCGTCATCGTGTCGTCTCGGGGTGTATGTGTACGCGTCCATATATATACGAAAATGTATAGATAAAGTTTCGAGATCCATCCTCCAGACCTCCGGGGCCGGCGCGGGTCGATCTGTTGACCCCTGGGGAAGCCGGCGGCATTGTCACGGTCCGGCCCGCAGGGCCCTCATTTTCGCGCCCAACCGCGCCTTGGAGATGGACCGCATGTCTACCATACCCACGCACCCGCGACATCGCTCCCGGCTCATTCCCACCGCACTCCTTTTTGCCGCGTTGGCACTGCCGGCGCTCTTGGCCCAGGACCTGCGAGCGCAGCGGTCGGATGCCGGCCCCTCGAGTGTCGAGGGTCTGTTTTCAGACATGAGCTACAGGAACGTGGGCCCCTCTAGGGGCGGGCGTGTAACCGCGGTCGCGGGGCACGCGGACCACCCATTTACCTTCTACATGGGTGCGGTCGGCGGCGGTGTCTGGAAGACCGAAGACTATGGCACGACATGGCGTCCGATTGCCGACGGGATCCTGGAGACTGGATCCATCGGGTCCATCCGGGTGGCGCGCTCGAACTCCGACATCGTCTACGTCGGGACCGGCTCGGACGGCATCCGCTCCAACGTGATCGTCGGTCGCGGTGCCTACCGGTCGGACGATGCGGGCGCGACCTGGCGCAAGATCGGGCTGGAGCAGATGGGGCAGCTCGGCGCGATCGAGATCCATCCTGAGAACCCCGACGTCGCATACGCCGCAGCGCTCGGCAACCCCTGGGCGAAGAGCATGGACCGCGGCGTCTACCGCACGCGAGACGGCGGCCGGAATTGGGAGCAGGTCCTGTTCACGTCGGATTCGGTGGGCGCGATCGACCTGGAGATCAACACGGTGAACCCCAACGAGATCTACGCCGCGATGTGGCGCGGGCAACGCCAGCCCTGGACGATCATCTCGGGCATGGAAGCGTCGGGCGGCGAAAACGGCATCTGGAAGTCGACCGACGGAGGCGATACTTGGCGGATCCTGACGCCCGGCCTGCCCACGGGGCTGATCGGGAAGATCGATCTCGCGGTCACCGCCGACGCGCCGAACCGCGTTTATGCGCTCGTCGAGACGACCGACCCGGACGAGGGGCTCTACCGCTCCGAGGACTTCGGCGAGAGTTGGACTCTGGTCAGCAACGAGCGGGGCATCATGAACCGGCCGTTCTACTACACGAACGTGGACGTCGACCCCACCGACGCGAGCAGGGTCTACGTGAACAACGAACGTATGTACGCGTCGCTGGACGGTGGATTCTCATTCGAGCGCGTTAGCACACCGCACGGGGACAACCACGACATGTGGATCAACCCCGACAACCCGAACATCTGGATTCAGTCCAACGACGGTGGTGCCAACGTCACGCTCGACGGCGGCGTGACTTGGTCGACGCAACACAACCAATCGACCGCCGAGCTCTACCAGGTCGACGTCGACGACCGCTTCCCGTACTGGCTGTACGCGGGTCAGCAGGACAACTCGACGATCATGGTGCCGAGCGATCCACCGGAGGACGGCTCGGCGGGTGGCCACACGGGCAACTGGAAGTCTATCGGCGGCTGCGAGACCGGTCCGGCGGTACCCAAGCCCGGCGATCCTGACATCGTTTATTCGAACTGCAAGGGCCGTTTCGGCCGCTATAGCCAGAACACCGGTCAGGAGAAGCAGTACTACGTGGGCTTCGTGAACCTGTACGGTGTGAATCCCGCGGACCTGCCGTTCCGGTTCCAACGCGTCGTGCCCATCGAGGTGTCCCCGCACGACGCCAACGTCGTCTACCACGGCTCGCAGTACGTGCACAAGACGAGCGACGAGGGCGTCACGTGGCAGCGCATCAGCCCCGACCTCACCGCCTTCCGCCCCGAGCGACAGGTCGTGTCCGGCGAGCCCATCACGCGAGACATCACGGGTGAGGAGCACTACTCGGTGTTGTATGCGGTTGAGGAGTCTCCGGTCCAGGCCGGAGTGATCTGGTCGGGCTCGAACGACGGCCTCGTTCAGGTGACCCGCGACGGGGGAGAGACATGGACGGACGTGACTCCGCCGGACATGGCGCCCGAGGGTCGTATCCAGACCATCGACCCGTCTCCACACTCGGCGGGAAAAGCGTATTTCGCGGCATACCGCACCTTGTTGGGTGATTTCACACCCTTCATCTATAAGACCGAGAACTTCGGCGAGAGCTGGACGTTGCTCACGACGGGGGACAACGGTATCCCCTCGGACTTCCCCACGCGCGCGATCCGCGAGGACCCCGTGCGCCCAGGCCTGCTGTATGCCGGCACCGAGTTCGGCATGTTCGTCTCCCTGGACGACGGCGAGAGTTGGGAGCCGTTCCGCTTCAACATGCCGGTGACGCCCATCACCGACATCAAGCTGCACCAGGGCGATCTAATCCTCTCCACCATGGGTCGAGGGTTCTGGATCATGGACGACCTCGCTCCGCTGCGTCAGCTGGGTGATGCCATCGCGGCCGGAGGGCCCCACCTCTTCCAGCCCTCTGATGCGTACCGCCGCCGCGGCGGTGGTCGTGGCGGTGGTGGCGCGCCCGATCAGCCGCAGTACTCGCCCCGGGGCGCGATGATCGACTACATGCTCACCGTCGAGGCGTCGTCGCTCCAGCTCGAGATTCTGGATGCTACGGGGGAGGTCCTGCGTACGTTCGAATCAGGAGGCGACGGCCCTCGAACCGAAACGGCTCAAGAGATGCGTGGTCCGTTCCAGCGCACCGCCGGACAAGCCCGTCTGGGCAACGGCCTCGGCGTGCATCGCTTCGTCTGGGACCTGAGCGTTCCGGGCCCCACCGGTTCTCGGGGCGGGGGCCCGACGGTGGTGCCGGGCACCTACCAAGCGCGCCTCACGGTGGATGGCCAAACGCACACGCGCAGCTTCGAGCTCTTGATCGACCCTCGTGTCGCGGCGGATGGCGTCACGCAGGCGGACCTGCAGGCGCAGTTCGAGTTGGGGCTCGAGATCATGGCGGCCATCGAGGACGCGAGTGGCACGATCGAGCGTCTCGAGGGCGCAATGGCGCGGGTCGCCGAAGGCAGCGGCGTCGAAGACCAGCTCAAGGAGATCAAGGCTGCGCTCGTCACAGATGGTACGATCTCGAGCTACCCGCAGCCTATGCTCGCCGATCAGCTTTCTTACCTGTACGGCAACACGCAGAGGGCGGACCAGAAGCCCGCGGTGGACATGTATGGGCGGCTCGAGGTCCTCGTGACCGAGCTCGAGCAGCATAAGCAACGACTCGAGCGGTTGATGCGGACCATCACCGACGGGTAGTCACCGCCAACCGCGACGGGGTCGCGCCAGCCGATGAGGGTCGTGCTCTTCGGGGCTACCGGCATGCTCGGGTCCGGAACCCTCATCGAGTGCCTGCATAGCCCGGAAGTGGAGGCGGTGCTCGTCGTGGGTCGCCGGTCCTGCGGCGTCGAGCACGAGAAGCTGCGCGAGGTGGCCGCTGCGCGGCCGCGCCGCAGGCTCGCGAGGACGCCCGGGCACTGTCAGGAGCCGGTGAGCGCCCTCACGATGTCGTGACCGAGTGCCTCGTCCAGCTCGTGTACCAGACGCTCTGCGTCGGCCTCAGAGAACGGCATGGGCGGTTGGATCTTGATCACGTTGTGGTCGCTTCCGTCGGTGCTCAGCAGGACGCCTCGGTCCTTCATTTGCGCCACCACGTAGCTGGCCACGTCCGCCGCGGGCTCCAACGACTGCCGATCGCGCACCAGCTCGACTCCGAGGAAGAGGCCGCGCCCGCGCACGTCGCCG
>Ga0209554_1000050_pt1 | contig 83066 bp, 87 predicted proteins | sample MarorgKNORR_S2LV_5_FD_188221 | JGI IMG/M metagenome (GOLD analysis project Ga0209554, IMG submission 188221) | Marine microbial communities from the Southern Atlantic Ocean, analyzing organic carbon cycling - Bottom_A/KNORR_S2/LV (SPAdes) (version 2) | ecosystem: Environmental > Aquatic > Marine...
CATATTAGTTGCAGCGTTATTTATAATCCAAAGTATTGATCCAACAACAAGAACCATGACAATTGATTGAGTAACTATAGATCTAAATTTTCCGCTTTTAAAAATATCTTGTTTAGGGGGTTTAATAATATCAGCCCTTACATTCATCTTTAATTCCCTCTCAAAAAACGAACTATAAAATAAATTAATGCACCCGTTACTCCGCCCAATATTAAAGAAGATATTAATCCACCACCGTTAACTGTTGCGCCAAATAAGAAACCTAGTCCTCCAAAAGTAGCCGCACAATTTGTAGGGTTTTCAAAAACCCATTTCCACCGAGATTTTTTTTTTAAAGTTTTCATATTTCCTCAACAAAATTTTTCTTTTTGTTATTTTTTTTATTTTCCAATTTTGTACCAGCCACTTAAAAGATTAATATTATTGTTCTTTTTTTTGATCACAACAAAAAAATATGCTCGGTTATTATACCGAGCATATGTATAGTTTTAAATAGTATTTTAATTTAATACTTATCTAATTGGAGGTGCGTATATAAGACCGCCATTTTTCCAACTAGCATTAGGTGAACCTTCTCTAGCAAGAGCTAAAGGAGTATTTGCACCAACATGACGTTCGTACATATCACCATAATGACCAACTTCGAAAAGTGCCCAATAAGCCCAATCTTTCTCTAAGCCTAAATGTCCCCCTTGATCACCTTCAACACCAAGGATACGTTTTACTTCAGGAGTTTGACTAGTATCACCTACAATATTTTTAATACCTTCTCCTGCTTCTAAACCTAGTTCATCCCAAGTAATCAAAGCATTAAGTGTCCAGAATACAATGTCACTCCAAGGCTCATCGCCTTCACGAGTAACAGGACCTAGAGGTTCTTTTGAAATAGTTTCACCAAGAACCATATGGTCATCTGGTTGAGCAAGCTTAGTTCTTTGTGCTGCTAGACCTGATTTATCTGTTGTATGAACATCACAACGACCAGAGTCATAAGCTGCTATAACTTCATCAGCTTTTTCAAAAACAACTGGTTCATAACTCATGCCATTAGCTCTAAAGTAATCAGCAAGGTTAAGCTCAGTTGTTGTACCTGTGTTAACACATACACTAGCACCATCAAGTTCTAAAGCGCTTGTAATACCAAGAGCTTTAGGAACCATGAAACCTTGTCCATCATAAAAGTTAACACCATTAAAAGTTAAACCAATTTTTGCATCACGAGATAAAGTCCAAGTAGTATTTCTTGAAAGAATATCATATTCGCCTGCAGTTAACTTTGTAAAACGTTCTTTTGCAGATACGGGAAAGTATTCAACTTTCTCGTCTCCACCTTGACCGAAAATAGCAGCTGCCACAGCGCGACAGACATCAACGTCAAGGCCAACCCAGTTACCATCTGCATCAGGATTAGAGAAACCAGGAAGACCCTGACTCACACCACAGCGAACGTGCCCTCTTGCTTTTGTATCCGAAAGAGTGTCTGCAATTGCTGCAGTTCCAAAAGAAAACATCAGAAGAGAGGTTAATAATTTTAATACACTAGAAATTTTCATATGTATTTTCTCCTTTTTAATAATATTATTAAATTGAATAACTCAATGCTCTAAGATAAGAAAATGTTCAACACTTTATTTATTTTTTTTTGCTTTAATGTGTAATACATATAGTAGTTTTTATATTATAAAACACAAAATATGGTAAAATGAACTGGTTTATAGTAGTATTTTTTTTAGTAAACGGAACTTGGATTGAAGCTGATCAAATTGATAAAGATGGATGGTCACCTATTACTCAACCCAACTACAAAGTTTGCATTCAAAAAATTAATGAATCCAATGAACGTTTTATTAAAATAGCTGATTATAGAGAAATTGAGGTTGACATTAAGTTTGAATGCGAATGTAGAGAAAATTTAGAAAAACCAAATGAAATAAATTGTAAATCTAGAAATTGGTATCAAAAATTATGGGACAAGTTTAGATTTTAAAAAAATATGCTTTTCATTGAAGATTCTTATTTAAAAGATTTTGACGCAACAATATTAAATATAGATTCTAATAAAATAATACTAGACAGAACGGCTTTTTACGCAAAAAGTGGTGGCCAACCAGGAGACATTGGTAAAATAACATTAAACGGAAAAGAAATGAATATTATTGATACTGTGTATGATAACAAACAAAATATTATCCATGTTTGCGAAAATAGTAATGATTTAAAAATTGATGAAAAAATAAAAGGAAAAATTAATTGGGAGATAAGATACAAACATATGAGAATGCATACCGCTCTTCATCTTTTATGTTCCTTAATACCCTATGATGTAACTGGAGGACAAATTTCTTATGAAAAAAGTAGGCTTGATTTTAATGCAGATGATAAAATTGAAAAAGAGGAGATAGAAAATAAAATCAACCAATTAGTGAAAGATGACCACGAAATTTCATATCAGTGGATTACACTTGAAGAATTAGATAATCAACCAGATTTGGTGCGAACTATGTCAGCAAAACCCCCAAGAACTAACAATAAAATTCGCCTTGTAAAAATAGGAAGTATTGATTTACAACCTTGCGGAGGAACACATGTAAAGAGAACTAAAGAAATTGGAAATATTAGAATTGGCAAAATAGAAAATAAAGGAAAAATGAATAGAAGAGTAAATTTGTCTATTAGTGACTAAGGATTTGGCTTAAAAATAGTTTTGTTCTTTCGTTTTTAGGATTATTAAAAAAAATATCTGGGATAGCTTCTTCAACAATCCTTCCTTCATCCATAAACACCATCCGATCAGCAACTGTTTTTGCAAATCCCATTTCATGCGTTATCACAATCATAGTCATGCCTTCTTCTGCAAGGGCAATCATAACATCCAAAACTTCTTTGATCATTTCAGGGTCAAGTGCTGAAGTAGGCTCATCAAACAACATAATATTCGGATTCATTGCCAGTGAACGGGCTATAGCAACTCTTTGTTGTTGTCCGCCAGACAATTGCCCAGGATACTTGTTGGCTTGTTCAGGAATTTTAACTTTTTCCAAATGTTGCATCGCTAATTCATCTGCCTCTTTTTTTGACATTTTTTTAACCCATATCGGGGCAAGAGTAACGTTTTCTTTAACTGACAAATGCGGGAATAAATTAAACTGCTGAAAGACCATTCCAACCTCACGTCTTACATTATCAATATTTTTTAAGTTACCTGTTAATTCAATACCATCAACAACTATTTTACCTTCTTGATGTTCTTCAAGACGATTGATACATCTTATCATTGTAGATTTACCTGATCCGGAAGGACCACAAACAACTATACGTTCTTTTTTGCCAACAGACAGATCCACATCTTGCAGAACGTGTAAATCCCCAAACCATTTATTAACTTTTTCAAGTAATATTATTGGATCACTATTTCTTGCTGGTAAATCTGACATGTTTAATTTACTTTCGTACTAATAACAGTTTTTAAATAATTTTCCATTAATAAAATATGCTTAACATTGAATGGTGAAAGAATTTATCTACCTAAAGGGAGGGGCGTACAGAAGTCCGCCGTCAATATATAATCTATTCAACCCCCGGTTCAAATTTAATCGGGTTTCAGGTCCTAAATTTTTATTGAATACCTCACTGTAATTACCAACTTGTTTAATGATATAGTAAGCCCATTTTTCATCAAGTTCTATCATGTCTCCATAAGCACCGACCATACCTAATAATCTCAATATTTCATTATTATCTGAATCCAAAAAATCATCAATATTTTTCGAGGTAATATTTAGTTCTTCTGCTATAATCATAACTTTCAAACTCCAGGACACAACATCACGCCATTGATCATCTCCATGCCGTACAACAGGACCTAGAGGTTCTTTAGAAATAATTTCAGAGTATATTGAATAATCTTCTGGTCTGTTGAATGCAATTCTTTTATTGGCAAGTTCGGTCATATAACTTGAATAAATGTCACATCTTCCAGAATTAAAACTCTCAAATGCCTCATCATCAAATTCAACAGGAATTGATTGGTATGTTAAGATATTTTTATTAAAAAAATTATTAATATTGAAAGCCATTTGAGTACCTTCAATTATACATATGGTAGCTCCATTTAAATCATTTGGAGTTTGGATTCCTAGTTCAGATTTATACATAAAACCTTGACCATCATAAAAATTAATACCTGCAAACTCAAAACCTAGGTTCACATCTCGAGAAAAAGTCCATGTGGTCATTCTTGACAGAAGATCAATTTCACCTGATGCTAATATTGGAAATCTAGATCTACTAGTAGTCAGAATAAAATTAACCTGACTAGAATCAGAAAATACTGCTGCAGCTACAGCTCTACACATGTCTACATCAAAACCTATCCAAATATTATCAGAATTAATATCTGCAAATCCTACACGCGTTTCAGAAATTCCACAATTTAAGTATCCTCTACTTTTGACATCATCAAGGGTAAAGGCAATAACAGGTAATGATAAAATATGGAATATAAGGAAAATAAAAAATCGTTTTAAATAGCGCATAATTAAACTAAGACTTGTTTAAAAAAAAGTTACTATAATATGAAAACATAATAATACCAAAAATATTTTTTAAAACAATTTTAAGATATGAAATTAAAAACAAAACTTACAAAACTAGGGAGGGATTCTAATAAACAAAAAGGATTTGTCAATCCAGGTATTTACAAGGGATCAACAATGATATTTAAAAATTTTAAAGATTATATTGATGATCTCAAACTCAAAAATCACAATAAAGCTTTTTATGGAATTCATTCAAACCCATCTCATAAAGAATTAGAAGAGAGTATATCTTACCTTTATGGATCAGCAGATACAGTGATTGCCCCTTCAGGTTTAGCAGCGATAGTAATCCCTTTTCTGACTTTTTTAAAAAAAGGCGATGAAGTGTTAATAAATGATTCTATTTACAATCCGACAAGAATATTTTGTAATGAACTAATGAAAAATTATGGAGTAAAAATAAAATACTTTCATCCAACTAAAAAAATTAATAATTTTGAAAAAAAAATTTCAAAAAAAACAAAATTAATATTCTTAGAGTCGCCAGGTACAGCAACTTTTGATATAATTGATATTCCTTTCATTACAAAAATTGCAAAAAAGAAAAATATTGTTACGGTTTTAGACAATACATGGGCTTCCCCTTTGTTTTGCGATCCAATTAAACTTGGAATTAATGTTATTGTTGATGCAGGAACAAAATATATCAATGGGCATGCAGACGTTTTAATTGGTTTCGTGAGTTCCGATAAAAAAACTGCAAAACAAATAAGAACAACCAAAAACACACTTGGTATGTGCCCTGGATCTGAAGAAGTTTACCTAACATTAAGAGGATTACCTACTCTTAGTCTAAGAATGAAAGAAATTGAAAATAATGCTTTAGTGCTTGCAAAAAGTTTATTACAACATTCTTTGGTTAAAGATGTTTATCATCCAGCTCTACCCCACACAAAAAATCATAAAATTTGGAAAAGAGACTTTACTGGCAGCTCAGGACTCTTTGGTTTTACATTAAAAAAAGCATATTCAAAAAAAATGATAGAAAAATTTTACAATAAATTGAAAATTTTTAGAATAGGCTACAGTTGGGGTGGTTTTGAAAGTTTAATAACCTTTCCTTCATTAATTAAAAGATCTATTGGAAATAAATCAAAAGGCACCCTTATAAGAATTTATTGCGGCCTTGAAGATAACAAGGATCAAATCAAGGATATTATCAAGGCTCTCAAGATTTTAAAATAATATTAAATGGATTTATATTTTTATCTATATGCTTCCTTAGGGGTAGTTTTATTTGGAATTTCAAAAGGTGGATTTGCAGGTCCCATTGCAATTCTATCTATTCCGATAATGTCTCTTTCTATGAACCCTATTATGGCTGCAGCTATTTTATTACCAGTACTTTTAATTATGGATGTTGTGGCTATGTTCATTTATTGGAATAAATGGGATCTTGAAAATATCAAAATTATACTTCCTCCTGCTATGGTTGGAATATTTATTGGATCACTAACATTTAGTTTTACCTCAGAAGATACCATTAGGATCATAATTGGTTGTATAGCCATCATTTTTATTTTACTTTCATTACTTCAACAAAATAGTCAATTAGTTAAGCCAACTAAAAATAAAGGGTTTTTTTGGTCATTGGTTGGAGGTTATACAAGTTTTATAATTCATTCAGGTGGAACACCAGTTAACTTTTATTTGCTTCCTCAAAAACTGAATAAAACAAAATATGTTGCAACAATGACATTGGCATTCTTAATAATTAATATTGTAAAGTTATTACCTTATTATTATCTTAATCAACTTGTTGTATCTAACCTAAGGGTCTCTTTAATACTCTCGCCCCTTGCTCCTATTAGTATTTATCTTGGATATTACCTTCATAAAAAGGTTGATGAAAAAACTTTTTATTTCTTTATTTATTTTTTTCTTGGAATAGGAGGTTTAAAATTAATTTATGACGGTTTATTTTAATCTAATCCTTCTGCAATATTCAAAAGCCTATCTGCAACTTCTTCAGTTACATACTGTAACGCAATTCTATATTCATTAGATATATAAAATTTTTCTGCATGATCCATTGATGGAAATTCAATAATAACAATTCGTTCAAATTTTTGACCTTCAAGATTAATTATCTTACCTCCTCTACTTAAAATTTTCGCTCCACTAGCAATGATAGCGGGGCCAGCAATATCAGTATATTTTTTATATTCTTCTTGATCTTTTACATTAATAATTCCAACCCAATATGCTTTTTTCATTTTTATCTTTTCTTAATTAAGTTTTGTATTGTATTTTGCTCTTTTATTTTTTCTTAAACCAAATGGCCCCGGAATAAAAATTGTCATTGTATCAGTATTTGGTTCAAGATCGACTCGATGCAAATGATCAGCAGATCGAAATCCTATATAACCCGGTTTGCGCCAAAACTTTCCTTTTGAGGTAGTTTCCCAATATCCACCTTTTAAAATTATCGTTATATATGGACACGTATGATTATGCACACCATCACCATGATCTTTGTCTAACATTTTATGAATAATAATATTAAAAGGGAACCATTTCGGGCGATGTCTAAATAATATGTAATACCTCTCCATCCAAGGTTTTGCTTTATCAAATTCTGGATGGGTTGGCCCTCTATCCAAAATAATTTTCTTCCTTCCTATTTTTTCTAAAAAATCCAGGAACATAATTTTTTCATTAATAAACTAAATATTTAATGCTTTAATTGAATCAGTGTTAGCATCTATATTTCCTTTTTCAGTGATAAGTTTAGTTATGTATTTGAATGGAGTCACATCGAAAGCATAATTTTTACAAACTGATCCTTCGGGAACAATTCTAATTTTTTTTCTTTCATTATTTTCATCTATACCTTCCATAATTGAAATTTCGTCAGCATTCCTTTCTTCAATAGGCATTTCTCTAAGCCCATCCTTCATTTCAAAATCAAAACTAGAAATAGGAGCAGCGACATAAAAAGGAATATCATTATCAAAAGCTGACAAAGCTTTTAAATAAGTGCCAATTTTATTGCAAACATCACCATTTAAGGACGTTCTATCAGTACCCGTTATACACACATCCACCTGACCATTTTGCATCAAGTGGCCTCCTACATTGTCTACAATGAGAGAATTGGGTATATTCTCATTTAATAATTCCCAAGCTGTTAAATTAAAACCTTGATTTCGAGGTCTTGTTTCATCTACCCATACATGAATTGGTATATCTTTTTTTTTAGCTATAAAAATAGGTGATAGAGCTGTCCCCCAATCAACCGTGGCGAGCCATCCTGCATTACAATGTGTAAGAATATTAATCGTTGAATTCTTTTTTTTATAAATTGTCTCTAAAAGCTTAAACCCATTCTCACCAATATCTTTACAAGCTTGAATATCAGCAAGTCTCATTTGATTAGCTAAATTAAGAACATAGTCAGGTCGATTAATTTCCTCAATATTAATTATTTTGTCTAAAATCAAATCTACGGCCCAAGAAAGATTAACAGCCGTAGGCCTTGTTAATTTTAAATTTTCTCCAGACTGTCTTAAAAATCCAATACTAGAATTTTCTCTAGCAGCAATATACATCCCATATGCAGCGGTAATCCCTATCAAGGGGGCTCCCCTAACTAGCATTTCTTTTATCGCAAACAAAACTTCCGCTAAAGAATGAAGTGTTAATATTTTTAATTCGTGAGGAAGCAATCTTTGGTCAATAATTCTAATTGCATCATTGTTTTCTTCATACCAAATTGTTGTTAAATGTTGTCCCTTAACTAACACTTAATTCTGTTCCTTATATCTCTTCAAAATAAAAGATAACTTATTTTCAACATCTTTATTCCAACTATCTTTATGTGTTACGATAGAAGTATCTAAAATACTTGATGTCTTATCATTGCTAAAATCAATTCCTTGATAATAAGATTCAGAAAACATTTTAATAAATAATTTCGATTTATCCACGTTCTCATTTAAAGTCTTTATAACTAGCTTTAAATCAACACTATCATGACCAGAATGCCAACAATCATAATCAGTAACCATTGAAATAGAACAGTATCGTATTTCAGCTTCTCTGGCTAATTTAGCTTCTGGCATATTTGTCATACCTATTACATCACATCCCCACTGACGGTATAAATTTGATTCTGCCAATGAAGAAAATTGGGGTCCTTCCATCGCCAAATATGTGGCACCAAAATTATAAGGAATTTGAAGGTTTTTTAGAGTAGATTTACTTAACAACATCAATTCTTTAGATACTGGGTTTGCCATTGGTACATGAGCTACAATACCATCATCAAAAAAACTTTTTATTCTATTGACGGTTCTATCTATAAACTGATCGACAATAACAAAAGTACCTGGAGACAAATTTTCTTTTAATGAGCCTACAGCTGATAATGAAATGATATCTGTAACTCCACACTTTTTTAAACTATCAATATTAGCTCGATAGTTAATTGCAGATGGCGATAATCTGTGTTCTTTTCCATGCCTTGGTAAAAAAAATATTTTATTGTCACCCAAACTACCTTCAATAATTTTCTCTGATGGTTCGCCCATTGATGAAGAAATATCAAGGTATTTAATATTTTTTAAAAAATTTAAATCATAAAGTCCACTACCACCAATAAAAGCTAAACGATTATTCATTTACAGGTCCAATATTTAAAATAACTTTCATAGCAACCTTTTTAATTTCTTTAATTGTAGGTTTTAGTATTTTTAGTCTATCAAAAACATCTTTATCTTGTAAAATATTTGCTCTTAAAGAATTGCCAAATATCAATCTTAATTCAGTTCCAATATTAAATTTAGCTACATTTGTAGTTTTTGCTATTTTTCTTCTCATTGCATTGCCAATGCCACTACTTCCATGAAGCACTAAGGGTATGTTTATTACATTTTGTAAATCTATAATTTTTTTAATATCAATTTTTGCAATTTTATTTGTCTGTAAATGTGTATTGCCAACAGAAATAGCGATAGCGTCAACTTCACTTTCATCGACAAACCTTTTAGCTTCATTTACCTTTGTTCCTTCTGATATTTTGCCATTATGATAACCCACAATTCCGACTTCTCCTTCAACTGACACTTTGTATGATTTTGCTAATTTTACAATCGATAACGAGGCATTAATATTTTTAGATAAAGGAAGTTTTGATCCATCAAACATAACCGATGTAAAACCATTATCCATTCCTTCTTTACATTCCTTAAGCGAATATCCATGATCAATATGACAACAAATATGTGTTTTTGTCTGATCGGCCAAGTATCTAAACATTTTACCTAGTATTGGAACAGGGGTATGTTCTCGACATGAAGGGCCAGCCTGCAATATAATAGGGATGCCAGTTTCATCAGCTGCTTGCGTATAGGCAAGAGCATCTTCCCACCCAAGAACAACTAAACCAGCTACTGCATAATTATTTTTATTAGCTTTTTTAAGAAGAGTAGTTAAATTAACCGCTGTCATTTATATTTGGCAATCATATCCTTAATACCAGGTATAGTTTCAAGTTGATATGCATGATCAGGTTGAAAATATTGAACTAAAGAACGCTGACTTAATCCACCCAATATAGTAAAATAATACATTTCATAACCAGGTGCTACCACACAAGGATGATAACCACTCTCAATTACAACGGTAGAGCCATCTATTATGTGTGAAGCATTACCAACTGAATTATTTTCAGCCTGAAATAGTTGAAAACCAAATCCATTATTCGGCTTAAAACGATAATTATAGGTTTCATCATGGCGTGTCTCTTTAGGTAATCTATCAGTATCGTGTTTATGAGGGGGGAAACCAGACCAGCCTCCTTGTCCTACGGTATAGAGTTCATTACACAATAATCTTCCAACTTTATCATGATGATTGGCTCCTAAAATATGCTTTATCTTTCTGTGTGTTTTTGTGTCATCCGAACCATATTGAACTTTATCTATTTCATTTGCACGAACTGCAAACGGCTCTAAAGTCTTTTCATATTTTGCACCTGCTATGAAAACTTCTGCATTAATAGTAGAGCATACAAATTCTGCTTTTATATTAGAAGGGACATAAACACCTTCTGGTTCACCATCCCACACATCTATAGTTCTTTGCCCTAAAGAATCATATAGTTCCCCTTCTACGTTAACTTCAACAGTACCTGTTGCAGGTACAATACAAGTTTCATAACTAGGAATCTTAAATTCAAAAGACTGGTCCTTTTTAAGTTTCACTATATTAAAATAATTAAGAGGCACTCTTGAGTCATCAATATCTACAATGGGAATATTTTTGTTATCATTGGGGGGGATATGCATACATTTTCTCCTTATTTAGTTATTTTATTTATTTTCATAAACTCTTCAATTTCATTTTGCATTGGCATTGCAGGCGCACAACCTACTTTTGTAACAACTATAGCTGCTGCTGCAGAGCCTATTTCAATTGATTCTTCTACAGGTTTTACTTTTAATAATGATCCGATAAATGCGCCCATGAAAGCATCTCCAGCCCCTGTTGGTTTTAGTGCTTTTACAGGAAAAATACCTTTTGTGACTTCCTTGTTGTTGTAAAGAGCTACAGATCCTTTTTCTCCTTTTTTGTATATTACTAAGGAAATATTTTTACTAAGTTCTTTAGCTTGTTGAAAACTATCTTCAAATTTCATTGCTAAAACACCAAACTCATCATCGTTTCCAATAAGAATATCACACAAACTAGATGCCTTTAAATATACTTTAGAAGCTTCTTGAGAGGATTCCCATGTATAGGGTCTATAATCAATATCTAAAACTACTGGAATATTAGCAGTTTTTGCCTTTTCCAAACTTAAAAATATTGCTCCCCTAGATGGTTCGGAGGCTAGACATGTTCCAGTGAAAAGTAAACAGGAAAAATCATTAAAATTAACTCTTTCTATATATTCTTTTTTCATAAGTAAATCTGCAGCCCCATGACGATAAATGATTGATTGATGATCTTCAATTCTTGATTCTACAACAGCAAATGAAATTCGTGCTTCACCTTCTTCCAATCTTATCAATGAAGTATCAACATTATAATCATTTAATTGATTTAACGCTAATCTACCAAGAGCATCATCAGATACAGATGTCAATAATTTGCATCGACCACCCAATTTAGTTAATGCGACTGCTATATTGGCTGAAGATCCTCCCAAATGAGTTACAAATTTTTTTGCTAATTCAGTTTTAGTACCAGGTGGATCAGGATAAATGTCTATACCTGCCCTACCTATAATCAAAAAATTATTTTCAGAAATTTTTTTTAAAGTATTCTCAAGATCCATATTTTAAAAAATAAATATATATATTTATAAAAAAATGAATAAAATTTATTTATTCCTCATATCTAAAACATCAGACTTAATAGAAAAAGAGTCTAATTCATCAATGCAACCAATGTTTACACCGATACCGTTGGGATCAGATTTTCTTTGATGATGAGTATAAATCCCACAAATTTTACAAAAGTAATGCTTTGCTACTTTAGTACCAAATTGATAAACAGATAAGTTATCTTCACCTTTGATGGATTTTATAGCTTCTTTTGGTAAGATACTCATTTTAGCATTTTTTCTTTTACAAATTGAGCAATTACATTGTTTAATCATTGAAAGATCAGTTTCAACTTCCAACTGTACTGAACCGCAATGACAAGAAACTTTATAGAGCATAAAATATCATTAACAGATAAAATTATAGTATAAAGACATAATATTTATGGCGCGCTCTGCAGGACTCGAACCTGCGACCCTCGGTTTAGAAAACCGATGCTCTATCCTGCTGAGCTAAGAGCGCTAATAAGCTTTTTTATCATAAAAATTGCATTAAACTAGATATTTTTAGAATTTAAAAAATTAGTGTGTCCAAGGTTCTTTGCGATTAATATCAAAGTTTGACATATATGTTTTTGGTTTTATTTTTTTAACTTTTGGTTCTTCAATAAAAAATTGATAGTTATTTTTTTTAGCCCAAGTAATTGCCTGTTCCTTACTTTCAAAAAAAATTCTAATTTGACTTTGAGTGTCAAAAGAGCTGTTCCATCCCATTAACGAATCTTTAACATTATCTACATCAGAAATATATTCGGCTAACCACTTCTTAGTATTTCCAATGCCAGATTGCATGGCTGTTTTAGAAGGTTTGTATATCTTAATTGTCATAAGGTGAATCCAGAGTCAAAGTACTCATCTTTATAATCATTATAATTAGATGCACCACTTAAAATATGGTCTTTTAAAAAAGAGGTTTGAGGTAAAACTTTATTAAAATAATATTTTCCAGTAGCTATTTTCGATTTTAAAAATTCATTGGAATTATCATTATTTTTTTCAATAGAGATTATTAATAACTTCAACCATATATACCCAATAGAAACATAAGAAAACATTTGAAGAAATTCAACGGCAGTACCATTAATTTCGTTAATTTTATTTTTATTAAATGATCGCAAATGATTAGCTATAAACACAAGTTCATCAAAAGATTTTTTAAATTGTTTAACAATAGTCTCTAATTTTTTATCAGTAGATAAATTATTTAAATAATTATTAATTATAGAAAAGAAATTTTCAATTATTTCCCCATCATTCCTTTGCATTTTTCTACCTACCAAATCCAAAGCTTGTATACCGTTTGTACCTTCATAGATTGGCGCTATTCTTGCGTCCCTAACCAATTGCTCCATTCCATGATCTTTAATATAACCATGACCCCCATAAATTTGTAAGGCAAGGTTTGCTGATTCACATCCGACATCTGTTGCAAAAGATTTAAGGATTGGGGTCATTAAGGCAATAATATTTTCTGCATTATTCTTAACTTTATTATCATCACTTGATTTAATAATATCAAACTGACTACCGACCCACATCATCAATGCACGAATTCCTTCGTTAAGAGATTTCATATGTAATAAATTTTTTCTTATCTCTGGGTGAACTATAATAGGGTCAGCAATATTTTTACTATCTGTTGCTTTTCCTTGAAGCCTCTCTTTCGCATAATATAACGCTGATTGATAAGCAATCTCAGATATACCTAATCCCTGAACTCCTACAAATAATCTAGCTCCATTCATCATTATAAACATTGCTTTCATTCCCTTATTTAATTCACCAACTAACCAGCCTTTTGCCTCGTTGTAATGCATAACACATGTAGGACTTGCATTAATGCCTAATTTTTTTTCTATGGATCCACATTGTAAAGAATTATCTTGACCAAGAGATCCATCCCTATTGGGTAAAATTTTTGGAACTAAAAATAAACTTATTCCTTTAATTCCTTCTGGTGCATTAGGAGTTCGTGCCAAAACTAAATGAACGATATTTTTACTTAAGTCATGCTCTCCACATGTAATAAATATTTTTGTACCAGTAATCTTGTATGAACTATCATCCTGAGGAATAGCCATCGTCTTGATTAAACCTAAATCCGTTCCACACTGAGGTTCTGTTAAGTTCATTGTACCAGTCCATTCGCCAGAAGTCAGTTTTGGCAAATAAAGATCCTTTAATTCTTCAGAACCACTTTTTTCTATAGCGTCTATAGCTCTAGAAGTAAGTCCGGGATACAAGCCAAAAGACATATTTGATGAACTTACCATTTCATCTACAATCATATTCATAAAATAAGGTAAATTTTGACCACCATAATTTTTATTTACTTTTATTCCTTGCCATCCATTTTCAATAAAATTTTTATAAGCTTCTTTAAATCCTTTAGGTGTTGTAACTTTGCCTTTATCAAAACTACATCCTTCCAAATCACCACTTTGATTAAGGGGTAAAAGAGTTTCTTCACAAATTTTAGCAGCTTCGTCAATCACCATTTCCAAATCTGAAATTTCAAGATCTGAATTAGATAAAATATATTGATGATTAGATAAATCTAAAAAGTTATTTAGAAGAAATTTAATATCATTTAGTGGAGCTTTATAAATTTGCATAATTGTATAATTATATATAAATTTTTATAAATTATTGAAAGTTTAATAAATAATTAATAACTTTCTAAAATTGTAGCTATTCCCTGACCAAGTCCAATACATTGTGTTGCTAGAGCATACTTCTTTTTTTCCCTTTTTAAAATTTGTGCAGCTTTAGCAGTTATTCTTGCTCCTGTTGCACCTAAAGGATGACCTAAAGCAATTGCTCCACCATCAATATTGACTTTTTGTGGGTCTATATTCAAATCTTTAATACATGCTAAAGACTGAGAAGCAAAAGCTTCATTCAATTCAACAACATCTATATCTTCAATTGTTAAATTAGCTCTTTTAAGGGCTTTCTTTGAAGCCCCAATGGGTCCTAGACCCATTAACTCTGGAGGACACCCTTGAACACTAGTAGAAACTACTTTTGCCAAAATATCTAAGTTATTTTTTTTTGCATACTCCTCGTTACAAATCAAGGTCGCAGAAGCACCATCAGTGAAGGGGGAGGCAGTTCCTGCAGTTATAGTACCTTTCTTATCAAATACTAACTTTAAACTATTTAATATTTCCTGAGATGTATTAGGCCTAATTGCTCCATCTTTTTCAACAATCAATCCTTTAGTTTTTATTTTTGTAATTTCATCTGTAAAATTATTATTCATTTCCGCATAGCTTGCTTTTTGATGACTACTTATTGCAAAATCTTGTTGAATCTCTCTAGACAGATTATATTTCTTTGCTACGTTTTCTGCCGTATCTCCCATCGATAGGTAAACATTTGGATTAGAATGGTTTAAATCAGGATGAGGAGAGTAATTTAATCCATTGATAGGCACCTTGGTCATACTCTCTATGCCACAACAAATAAAAACATTACCAGCACTCATTGCAATTGCTCCAGCAGCATTATGGATAGTTTGCATAGAAGATCCGCACCATCTGTTAACTGTCATTCCTGCTACATGCTCAGGCATGCCTGTCATGAATGTAACGATCTTTGCAATATTGTAACCTTGTTCTCCTTCTGGATATGCGCAGCCAGCTATTATATCTTCAATATCGTCTTTGTTAATATTTGAGCTCTTAACCAGATCATTAATAACCTGAGACAAAATATCTTCAGGACGAACTTCTGCTAAACCACCTTTTCTTGAAATTGTAAAAGGAGATCTTTTAAATCCTACAATAACTGCTGATGACATATTAAAACTCCATTAAGGAATGAATTTTTATCCCTTTATCTCTTAACTTTTTGTAACCTTTTAATTCAGGAAGGTTAATTATAAATCCAGCTCCTACTATTTTTTTATTTTCAAATTTTTCAATAAGTTCTATCGCCGCTAGAGCCGTTCCTCCCGTGGCTAATAAATCATCAATAATTAAAACATTTTGAAGATTATCTAAAGCATCCTTATGAACATGCATTTCAGTTGAACCATATTCTAGGGTATATGAAACTTTAAATGTTTCGCCAGGAAGTTTATCAGGTTTTCGAAGGGGTACAAAAGCTGTATCTAAATTGTACGCAATGGCTCCAGCCATAATAAAGCCTCTAGACTCAATGCTCAAAATTGCATCGATTTTTTCTCTTATCCAAGGTTCTGTCATTTCATCTATAACCTGTTTAAAATGAGATGAATTTTGTAATAATGTAGTAATATCACGAAACTGAACGCCTTTAACTGGGTAGTCTAAAACTGTACGGACAAACTCTTTCATTGATACAACATCATATCATCAAAATTAAATATTGTAACGGGCGCAAAATTAATTGAACAGTCATAGGTTTGTGTATAGGGGTATTTGGAATAGGCTTCTGAAATCTCACTTTTTAAATTGAGAGATTTTTCAAATAACTCAATTAATAATTTATTAGGATTTGCGTGAGGAGCAACTGACCGAACATATCTGATATTTCTATCAATATTTGTGGAATCCCCTCTGCACAATAAATAGGTTAACGTAGCCATAGATCGAGAAACACCACACCAGCAATGAATTACTATTGGAGAAGAGTTATTCCATCCTTTTGTAAATTCTATTATGGAATCAACGTGATCTCTGTTTGGTAGTAATTGAGGAACTTTATCAATATTTAACCTAAAAATAGAATTATTGGGGTCAATATTTATTATATCGTCAAAACCAAGTTTTAAATGACTGTTTACTCCCTTGGGTGTTTTGGGGGCAAAGCCAGGGTCAATTACTGAAATGATATGTGATGGTTTAATACTGTCACAAACTAAATCTAAATCTTTAAGAGAACATACTACTATCATAAGGTTTTAAATAAAAAGGGGTGGTGTTACACCACCCCTTGAATTTATTGTACAGAGAAATTAATTTTCTATGGCGTCAGCTAATATTGAATTTGCTTCATCATTCAAAGCATTTAAAGTTGATAAAATATCATCTCCTTCAATAATTGCTGCGTAAGCTTTTTCAATCTCACCTCTTACTGAATAGTAAGCTGGAACTGATGGTTCTCCGACCCCATACTTAACTAAACCAAGAGATTTATCATATTGAGGTGAAGCATTTCTCATTTCAATTACTGCTGGATGATCAGCTGAAGAAGTGCGAACAAATCCATATCCGCTTTCTGAAGACCAAACAGCTGAATTTTCAGTGTTGGAAATATACTTCATCCATTGATAAGCAGCTACCATCCTATCTGGATTATCTGTTTTACCCATTATTAAACCCCCACCATATAAGTTCATTACAGGTTCAGAAGTTGTATAAGGCACAGCAGAAACACTCCAGTTACCATTGTATCCACCCTCTATAGCTTTTTTAAAATAAGTAATTCCAGAAGTAGAACCTAGAGCAAACATATTTGTACCAAGGCCTAAATATGTTTGATCGGCATATTTATCTCTTGTAACTTGAGCGCATCCTTTAGAAGACATACCTTGGATAAATTCCATTGCCGCTATAACAGGCTCACTATTTAAAATATATTGACCAGAGTTATAATCAAAAACATCTCCTCCATGAGCGAAGACCCATGCAGCGAAATTACTTGCATCAGTATCAATTTCATAACCTAAACTTGCTGTGTCACCAGCTTCTTGAGATCGTCCAGAAAAAACACTGTTAGTAGCTGCACAAGCAACTTCTGCAAATTCTGCTGGAATTTGAGGCTCAGATAAACCTAATTCATTCAACCAATCCTGATTATAATAGACAACTTCAATAGATTTTCCTACTTCGTGAAGAAGTTTAGGATTGCCATCAAAGTATGGTGAAAAACCAACATTCCAGTTAGCTCCCCAATCTTCTTTATCATCTTGAGATACACCCCATTTTTTACTGTTTGCCAAAATATTTTGATCAATAGCTGCTCCTATTTGATACATATCGGCAGCTGCATTGCCATAGCCCCTAGCAACATCTGCGATATCTTGAGTTCCTGCAGACACCATCATAGCAGATTGAACTTTACCGTAGTGCCCCTTATATGTAATGTTTACTTTAATACCTGTTTCTTTTTCAAACCTTTCAGCTCTTGCCATCATAGCATCTAATCTTTCATCAGAATATTGAACCCAGAATTCAACTGTTTGACCTATAGGATTAGCATTTTCAATATCATCAGCAGTCACTGCCATAGACTGTGATGAAAAAATAATAGTCGATACAAAAAATATTTTTGCAAAAAAGTTATATAAATTTTTCATAATAAATCCCCTAATTAAAAAATAACCTTTTAAGCATGAATTGCTACGCTAAAATTACAGATTCATTGAAAAAAATTGTTAACAATTATTGTTTAAGACCAAAATTGGAAATACTTTCTAAGAATAATCTTTGAGTAAAGAAATAAAGTATAATAATTGGGAAAATGGCTATTAAACAAGCAGCCATTAATAAGTTATAATTTGCCCCAACCTCACGAATAAAACTATAAATTGATACTGTAACCGGGAACCAATCATCTCTTGTTAGAATTAATAATGGCCAAGCAAAAGAATTCCAAGCAAGTATAAAAGCAAAAAGTGATACAGTTACAATTATCGGTTTACTCATAGGAATAACTATTTTTTTTAAAAAATAAAAATGAGACGCCCCATCCATTCTTGAAGCATCCCACAACTCATTAGGTATTTTTTTGAAATATTGTCTTAATAAAAAAATTATAAAAACATTTCCAAAAAAAGGAACCGTCAATCCTTGCAAAGTATTCATCCAGGAAGGTCCAAAAGGCAAAGGAAAAATATCCCCCCTTATTATAAGTAGATGGGGCAATAAAGAAATAATTTCTGGGATCATTAATGATAATAATAAAGAATAGAAAATTATATCTCTAAAAGGAAATTCAATTTTTGCGAATGCATAAGCTGCTGGAATACTTGTGCACAAAACTCCTGAAACAATTAAAGAACTAATAATTAAACTATTAATTGTATACTGCTGAAAATTATTGGATGTCCAAACTTCTACATAATTTTCAAACATTAATTTTTTTGGAAATAAATATTGGTTCGCTGCCTCTCCAGAAGTCATTAAAGAAGTGCTAATCATGTATAATATTGGATAAATAGATACGACCATCACTATAAAAAGAATTAAATAAGGTATTATTAATTCTTTATGAGTTGGTTTAATCATAGGTTAGTCTTTTTCTAAAAATAACATACTGAGAAATTGCCAAAACATTTAAAATAATAAATAAAACCACCCCTTCAGCAGCGGCGTAACCAAATTTTACTCTATCCCAAAAATGATCGAAAATTTCTATTGTTACTACATCCATTGTGTCTCCAGCTGATGATGTTTGCATAACCAAAATATGATTAAATGCTTGAAAGGAATTTATAAATCCAGTTAAAAGCAAAAAGAAAATAATTGGCATTAAAAGAGGAATAGTAATTTTAGTAAAAGTTTGCCACCTAGAAGCACCTTCTGCTTTAGCTGCTTCATACAGATCCGAAGGAATCATGGATAATCCTGCCAATAAAATAATAGCATAGTAACCTGTATAAGACCAAACTCCATAAATAATTGAAGTTGTTAAAGCAAGACTTGGTCCTGCAAAAAAACCTTTAATTTTAATTCCAAATAAAATTTCACTGAGAGTTCTTTTGTCAAAAAGCCATAACTGAGGCTCAAATCCAAAAAAACCAATAAATTCATTTAAAAGAGAATTTTCAGCTCTTCCAAATATTATAAAAAATACTGCACCCCCCATTACAGCTGGTGTAATATAAGGAAATAATAAAATCATTTGAAAAAACTGTTTACCTTTAATTTTTTGATACAAAGCATAGGCAATTAAAAGTCCCAAACCTACTTCAATTGTAATTGCAAAAAAAGAATAATAAAAAACATAAATAAGAGAATATAGAAAATCATCATCTCCTTTTTCCATCATGGATGCCCAACTATAATTTATAATTATTAAACTTATAATTAAAGAAATAATGGATATTGATAAAATTAAATAAATATTTTGTATTTTATTTTTGTATTCAGTCCAAAACCAATAAGAAAAAATCATGATTAAAAGACCGAATATAAATAACCAAAAAGAACTGATATCTCCTAATATTCTTTGATAATTTTCAAACCCCAAAAATCGACCTTTGAAAACTTTCCATTTATGAAAACTCATGTACATGGCAAAAAAAACAGGAAAAATCCCAAACAATGAAATAATTAAACATGCCGGTAAAATAAATAAATATCCGTTTATCAGGTCGGAATATTTTGTAGTGATTTTGTTCATGATACTATAAATAGCATAGCACTAACCTATTTTTAATAATTCTTGAGAAAATAATTGTCTAAAAAATGATCGAGCCAAACAGAAACACTCTTGTTGTGCTTAAAACGCAAATATAATTGATATAATATATTTTGAGCACCTGGAATAAAAAATTTTCTCGGTTTATAAAGTAAAACAAAAAATAACCATCGCAAGTGTAAATATAAATTTACTTCAGGATGAAATTGAAATGCATAACAATTTTTATACTGAAAAGCTTGGTGTTTAAACGTTTTGCCTGTAGCCAATAATTTACTGTCACTGGGTAGTTCGAAACCTTCATCATGAAACTGATAAAACGTTTTTTGATCTTTAAATAATTTATGTCCAAGCTCAGTTGATTCAATGGGAAAAAAACCTATTTCAGCTAATTTACTATCATTCTTTTCAATCTTACAGCCTAAATGTTTTGCAAGCATTTGAGCTCCTAAACAAATTCCTAAAAAAGGTTTATTTGATTCCAACACTATTTTTAGCCAAGCAATTTCATAATCTATATATTCACAATCATCATTAACACTAATTGCTCCACCCAATATTACTACCAGAGCATGATTATCAAGATTGACTGGTAATGACTCTCCACAGCAAGGTCTTCTAATATCCAAACTGTAACCCCTTGCTTTTAGTTTATTTCCTATATCTCCTGTTATGGACCTTTTTTGGTGTAATATAATTAAGGCTTTTTTCATTATTTAAAAGTTATTACCAGTAAAAATAATAATTACAAAAATAAATATAACGAAAAATTGAAAATATTTATCTTTAAATATGGGTTAAATTAACATTAATCACACTAGATAAACTAGCTATAGAAACAATTTGTTAATATAAAAGTTCCCCAAGCTAGTGTTTTTTTAGTAAGCATCTTATATGAGGAAGAATTACTTTGAGAATTGTTAAAAGATATTTTTTAAAAAATTTTCTACTTTTCTATTATTGTTGTTAAGAACTACTGATATATTTTTTCTTATGAATAAATCAAAAATTAAATCAATGAAACTTTACAATAATGTTGGAAGAATTTTCAATGAGCTGAGGGAAATTGGCAAGGATGAATCAAAATTATTGAAAGTAGAGGATTTAATTAAGTTTGACCAACTACACTATTGTGGAATAGAAGCTGTTGATTTTGCAATAAAAAATACTCAAATTAATTCTAATAAGTCTGTACTAGAAATTGGATCGGGTATTGGTGGACCAGCAAGATATATTGCGTATAAAACTAGAGCATCTATAACAGCGCTAGAACTTCAAGCAGATCAACATAAAATTGCTGTAGATTTAACCAAAAAGTGCGATCTTTTAAAAATTGTTAATCATATTAAAGGCGACTTTCTTAATTATAGTTGGAAAAATAAAAAATTTGATGTTGTTGTAAGTTGGCTTGCTCTTTATCACATTAAAAATCACAACAAACTATTAAAAAATTGTTATAAATTAATTAAGGAAAATGGTTATTTTTTTGCAGAAGATTTAATTTCTGTAAAAAAACTTAGTACTAAAAATTTATCTGAATTATCAATTGATCTCTATGCAAACTACCTTCCGTCATATGAAAAATATTTAAATGACTTAGAAAAAAAAGGATTTGAAATAATTTATCATAATAATATGTCTAAGAAATGGGCTAAGTTTGTTAAAAAAAGGAAACTATCGCACGAATATAATAAGAAAAGAAATATAAGGGTTCACGGGGAAAAAACACATGGAAACATAAATTATTTCTACAACATTGTAGATAAATACTTTTCATCACAAAAACTTGGTGGAATAAAAGTTATTGCAAAAAAAATATAGGATAAAAAAAGTTGGGGGAAAAGAATTCGGATTTTTATCTATTAAGGATTTAGCAAAACTTTCATAGATTGGTCGCTCATAGCCACATCCATAGCCTTATGAACATTTTCAATTTGATAATGATGGGAAATAATCTTTTGCCATGGCAGTTTATCTATTGTTCTCTCAAGTAATTTTATTGATGGATAATACTGTGATATATCGTCCCCGCCTACCCCTATCACTCTTGCACTTTTCTCCAATATATGGGAATGAGGATTAATAGGAATATCATGGGAATTAGAAAATATTCCAACCTCAAGAACCATTCCCCCTTCACGAATTAATTCCAAAGCAATAATCAAACCTTCTGATACTCCAGTGCAATCAATCACCAAATCTGCTCCGACTTTGTTTGTTATTTCATTTATACCGTCCCTTATTTCTTCCTTGTCTTTACTAACGATAATATCCGTTGCGCCAAGTTCTCTAGCTATAGATGTTCTAAATTCAAAAGGATCAATAGAAATTAATTTTCCGGCACCCATCAAATTTGCTTTGATTAGATGGAATAAACCAATTGGGCCGGTTCCTAGTATCACAACGGTATCCCCACTCCTAAAAGGCTCCCATTCAGAGGACCATTGTCTAGCCTTGTCCAAACATCCGGTCACAGACAGAGGTTCAATAAAGGTTCCAAATCTGGGTTCTAAAGTATCAGGAAACTTAAACAAGTGACTTCCCGGAAGAATATATAAATATTCGCTCCATCCTCCAAATATATGCGGTTCTTCTCCAGCTCCTATATTGTTGCCGTAGTCCAATTTACATTCACAATAATAATAAGGTCTGTTATTTCTGCATGCATAGCACTTACCGCAAGAAATATTTGGAGCGGGAACCACTCTATCTCCAACGGATAGTTTTCTACCATCATGGTCCAAAAGCTCACCATTAATCTCTTCAATTACACCAACATTTTCATGACCTTGAATTACAGGTAATGGAATTGGTCTTCCACCTTTCTGCTCAAAATAACCTTGAAAAGAATGTTTATCAGTGCCGCATATACCTGAATATTCCATCTTAATAATAGCGCAATTTTTTTTTAATTCAGGATAGGGATAATCTTTTAATGATAACAAACCTTTAGCTTCAAGAGTTACTGCTCTTACATACCTATTTTTAATATTCATAATGTCTTAAAAAAAATTATCACATAAGTAACGGAAATAGTATCGCAAAATAATAAAAGAAAAAATCAAGTTGTCAAAAATGGGCAAAAAATGGTCGGGGAGAAAGGATTCGAACCTTCGACCCCCTGCTCCCAAAGCAGGTGCGCTACCAGGCTGCGCTACTCCCCGAAAGGAGAACTTATAATGATAATAATTCCAAAAACAATTAATTACTTTAATATTTCTGACTTATAGTCTAATGTAGAAATATACGGGGTGCTTAAACGCTGAGATTTATACCCTTTAACCTGATCTGGATAATGCCAGCGGAGGAAAAATGAAATTTTTAATAACATTTCTAGTGATTTTCGGTTTAACAACCAAATCACATTCAAATAACAACGAACTTGTTATCTATACCTATGACTCTTTTGTATCCGAATGGGGTCCTGGACCAATAATTGAAAGTATCTTTGAAGAAAAATATAACAAGCAAATTCAATTCGTTTCTGTAGATAGCGCGGCAACACTGCTTACAAAAGTTATTTTGGAAGGCTCATCAACAAAGGCTGATCTAGTTCTTGGCCTAGACATGAATTTAATAAATGAAGCTATTGATTCAAACCTGTTTGATAGTCTCACTATAGATGACATAGATGCAAAATTATCTTTGCCTATTAAATGGGAATATAAAAATTTTGTTCCATATAATTATGGTTATTTTGCCTTTGTTTATAATAATAAGAATTTTAAGAATCCGCCCCAATCAATGGATGAACTTATTAACCATACAGATGCAAAAATTGTAATTCAGGATCCAAGAACATCTACTCCTGGCTTAGGGTTATTAACTTGGATTAAATCTATATATGGCAAAAATGCACCCAGAGAATGGTCTAAATTGAATAAAAAAATTGTATCAGTTACAAAAGGTTGGTCAGATTCTTATTACAATATATTTTTAGCGGGTGAAGCTGATTTGGTACTTAGTTACACAACTTCTCCAGCTGCTCATATAATGTTTGAGAAAAATAATGATTATACTGCTATTAGCTTTGAGGAAGGAAATTATCTAACTGTAGAATTTGCCGGTGTCTTAAAATCCTCTAAGAATAAAGAAAGTGCAATGGAATTTATGAATTTTATTCTTTCAGAGGATTTTCAATCTATCATTCCTTTAACAAATATAATGTATCCAGTAATTAAAGTTAAAAATTTACCTGAAGCATTTAATTCACTCAACATACCTAACAAGGCATTACAAATAAATCCAAAAACTATAAGCAATGAAAAAGAAAATTGGATTAATGAATGGTTGAATGCCTCATAATTTTAATTGTTTTATAAATCATATTATCTAGTATTAAGTTTACTGTCCTTAATACTAATTTTACCTATTATAGGCTTGTTCACTAAATTTGATTTTGAAATAGAATATTTTATTAAATTTTTTCAAAGCAAATATAATATAAGAATTATATATATTTCTTTTATTCAAGCTTTTTTATCTTCATTATTTAGCTGCTTATTGGCAATTCCATTTTCTCTTAGTTTGTTTCGGCAAAAGCAATCAATAATAAATAAATTATTAATATCTTTAAGTGGATATTCATTTGTTCTACCTCCAATATTGGTGGTATATTCAGTAATTGGAATCTATGGCCTAAAAGGGATTCTTAATGAAACATTTAATTTCTATCAACTATTGGATATTAAGTCTTTGTTTGGTTTAAAGGGAATTTTAATAGCCCATGTTCTTCTAAACGCCCCTTTTGCAACAAGAATATTTTATCAAAATCTAAATACAATACCGAAAAGTTATGTGGAAGTTGCAAAATCAATGAATTTTGGTTTCTGGCTAAATTTTTTTAAATTGGAATGGCCAATTATTAAGCAGAATTTTTTCACTGTTTTCTTAATAATATATATTTTGTGTTTTTTAAGTTTTGCTATTGTTATGGCGTTAGGAGGTGGACCAAGAACATCAACTTTGGAAGTGGCAATCTATCAATCTGTTTTCTTTGAACTTAATTTTAATAAAGCTATTGTCCTAAGTGCAATTCAAATAACTATATGTTTATCACTAATGTTAGTTGGTTTTTTTACTTTAAGAGGAACGAATTATTTTGATATACAAACAGAAGACTTTATATACCCATTTAGCAAAAGAAAATTAATTGTCTATATTGATTCTGGAATAATCGCACTGTTTTCTATTTTTTTATTTTCACCAATTTTTTATATTTTTATAAATTTTTTAAAAAACTTATTTAATACTAATTTTTATTTAAATGCTCACTTTATTGACGCTTTTACTAACTCCATAATACTTTGTTTAATTACTGGTTTCTTCGTAAGTTTTTTTGGACTAGTTATTTCAATAATATTAGTAAACTGCAGAAATAATTTTTTTTATCAGCAAACTTTATTCATTCTTAGCTCAATAATATTAATTGTTTCCCCGGTAATAATAAGCTTGGGATATTTTATAATTTTAGGAGAATTAAGATATGTAAATTTTGTTAATTTTGTTGTTATTATAATGATAAATTGTATTTCTTTAATACCTTTTGCAATATTAATTTTATTTACTAAACTAAAAAATATTTATTTAAATTTTAATGATATCAAAACTGCATTTCAAATAAATGAAAAAAGTTTTTTTTTAATAATATTCCCTTTAATAAAAAAAAATATTTTTTTTGTATTTTCTTTTTCAGCAGCACTAAGCTTTGGGGATTTCACTATCATATCATTTTTTAAAAATGGGAATTTTCAAACCCTCCCAAGTTTACTATATAAATTAGTTATCTCTTATAGATTTACAGATGCTACCTTTGTTGCAGGATTTATATTAATCTTTAGTTTATTTATATACCTGCTTTTTGATAATAATATTTACAAAGACAAACCAGATAAAAGCATATAAACATAAATGCTAACTATATAACCAATAAATATTACTGGGGTCCATTTCATGTGCCCAAAGAATGTATAATGACCTCTGGCCTGTCCCATCAGAGCAACACCCGCTGCTGAGCCAATAGATAGCAAACTTCCTCCCACTCCAGTAGTCAATGTAACCAAAAGCCATTGCTCAGTTGGCATTGGTGGATTCATTGTAATTACCGCAAACATAACAGGAATATTATCGACAATAGCAGATAATATACCTACTAACACATTAGCATAAGTAGCTCCTAAACCCACGTACAGAAAGTTAGATATAAGGCCCAAATAACCAATAAAACCAAGACCTCCCACACTTAAAATTACACCAAAGAAAAACAGTAAAGTGTCCCACTCTACTCTTGAAATTTTTCTTAAAAAATCAAATTTTTCTTCATCATATTTTTCATTGTAAGTTACTTTTAAATAAAAAGAAAATAAGCCAAGAAGACCCAAACCAAACATCATTCCAAGCATAGGTGGTAGATGTAAAAAATTATGGAAACTAACAGCAGAAAAAATTGTAAATAAACCCAAGAAGATAATTACTTTACCCCCCCTCTTTATTTTAATTTCTTCTGAAGATACATTGGGCATTTCATTTGGTATAAAAAAATACATTATTGCAGCAGGAATTACATAATTGACAACAGAAGGAATAAATAATTTAAAGAATGCTGAAAATTCAACGATACCTGCCTGCCATACCATTAAAGTAGTTATATCGCCAAAAGGGCTAAAGGCTCCTCCAGCATTTGCAGCAACTACAATGTTAATACATCCAAGTGATAAAAATTTAACATTTCCCTTGCCGCATGCAAGTAAAACTGAACACATTACCAAAGCTGTTGTTAAATTATCCGCTATAGGTGACAAAAAAAATGTAAAGACTCCTGTCAGAATAAATAATTGACGAAAATTAAATCCTCGGGAAATTAACTTATACCGAACTACATCAAAAACATTTCTTTCTTGAAGTGCATTGATGTAGGTCATTGCAGAAAGAAGAAATAAAAATAGTTCAGCAAACTCCAAAATATTATGTTCAAGGGCTTTTTCAACTTTTTCACTATGTAACCCAGGGACAGAACTAAAATAAAAAGCAATGATGCCCCAAATAAGCGCAGCAGATATAATAACAGGCTTAGATTTTCTTAAATGAGAAAATTCTTCAATCATAACCAAAGCATAAGCCAATACAAATATTGAGAGTGATATATAACCTACGTAACTTGTTGTTAAATCCATATGTATTTTTATGAGTTAAATTTAATTACTTTTTTATCAATATCAAAATCATATAAATTATTATGCATTGCTTCGCTAATAAAAAGACATTCTTTTGGATGATTGGCTTTTGAAAACAGCTTAACACTATGAGAATGTGGTATTACTTCATCTTTCATTCCACTAATAATCAATAAGGGAGAGAAAACTTTTGTAATTTTTTTAAAATTATTAAATTTATCTAAAACAAAAAATTTCGCGGGATAAATTATATATTTTTTCTGGGCTATATCTGCAATGGATGTAAAAGGAGCTTCTAGAACTATTGACTTGAATAAATAACGTGTACCTAATTCTACCGCTATTCCTGTACCCAAAGATTCCCCATAAACGATCAAATCAGATTTTTGCAGATCTGTATAGTCTTCTATCCATCTTAGGACTGACTCTGCATCTTTGTATAAATTATTTTCAGTTGGATAACATTTATTACCACTATATCCACGCCAAGCAAACAATAGAACTCCCCATCCTTCATTGGCGTATCTCTTAATTCTATATGCTCTCTCCAATATCAAAAGAATTTCCTTGCAAATAAATTAATGTTGGTTTGTTAGTTTTTGATTTTGAAAACCAAGTAAGTAACCCAACATCATCAGAGGTGATTATTTTGATGATTTCAATATTATTTAATCCATAATAAGCAAGTTCTTGAGGTATACCTGAGACATTAAAGAGGATACGTCGCTGGAATATAAATAGAAAAAAGCCAAAAAAGATATAAATTCCAAAAGCAGAAAATATATACATATTCATATTATAGAGATATAAGGGAATATCATATGTTGGATCACAATAAAATTTATAATCCATTAAGTAATTTCAATAAAGCTATCAACAAGCTTTCTGCTAATGGTATAAGGCCAACAAAACAAAGAATGATCCTTGCTAAGTTGTTATTTGAAAAAGGCAAAAGACATATTTCAGCTGAAGATTTATTTGATGAAGTAAGAGAAGAGGACAGAAAAATATCGTTAGCAACTATCTACAATACTCTTAAACAATTTACTTCATTAGGCTTAATAAGAGAGATAGTGGTTGATCAAAATAAGTCTCTATATTGCACAAACAAAGAAAGTCATTATCATCTATATATCGAAGATGAAAATAAAGTTATTGATATACCTACTAAAAATATTGATTTAAATATTCCTTCTATTCCTGCATGTTTAAAATTACATGATGTAGACGTGATTGTTAGAATTAGAACACTCAAGGAAAAATACAAAAATTAAACTTAATGACCAATTCATTTTTGTGGTCAACAGATGATCATAATACTAATTTAAATCAATTTAAAAAAAAAATTCTTCATAAGATAAAAGATAGTAGTTATACCTCATTGCATAATTGGAGTGTTAATAAAAAAAGTGAATTTTGGTCAGACATCTGGGATTTTACATCAATCAAGGGAAATAAAAAAAAACCAATTATTGAAAATGAGAAATCTTTTATTAATTCAGTTTTTTTTAAGAATTCAAAATTAAATTTTACAGAAAATGCAATTCGGAGAAAAGACGAGAATGATGCAATAGTATTTTATTCTGAACAAGGGTTTAAAAGAAGAATTTCTTGGAAAAAACTTGGCCAAAATGTAAATAAAATTGCTCAACATTTTATAGATATCGATATCCATAAAGGTGATAGAATAGTAGGTGTTCTCCCTAATATACCAGAGACTGTAATTTCATTTCTTGCTGCAGCAAAAATTGGAGCTATATGGTCTTCTTGTTCCGCTGATTTTGGTCCGAAGGCAATTATTGATAGATTTAAACAAATAGAACCGAAGGTGTTGATAATTTCTGATTATTATTATTATAATAATAAAAAGATTGAAACATTAAGTAAAGTAAATGAGATAAAAAAAGAATTATCTAATTTAAAAGAAATCATCATTATACCATATAATGAAAACAAAAAAGATTATCAGGCAGATTTTCAGTATCAAGATTGGAATGAGATACTAAATAAAAGTAATGAGCACAAAAACTATGAACGGTTTGAATTCAATACTCCGCTATATATCTTGTTTTCAAGTGGCACTACTGGAATCCCTAAATGTATTGTTCATGGAGCAGGAGGATCTCTTATTCAACATAAAAAAGAACATCAATTACACTGCAATATAAATAAAAATGATAAAATTTTTTACTTTACTACTTGTGGATGGATGATGTGGAATTGGCTAGTTTCATGTCTAAGTTCAAATGCAAGTATTTATCTTTATGATGGTTCGCCATTTTATCCAAATAGGGAACATTTATTTAGAATTATAGAAAGTGAAAAAATTACTTTTTTTGGAACAGGAGCAAAATTTCTTGATTATTTTAAACAAAATAAAGTTAATATTAGGAAAAAATATAAATTAGATCATCTGAAAAGTATTGCTTCAACTGGTTCACCATTAGTTCAAGAAACTTTTGAATACGTTTATAAATTTATTAAAAAAAATATTCATTTAGCTTCTATAAGTGGAGGGACAGATATTGTGTCATGCTTCGTTTTAGGTAATCCAAATGAACCAGTATATTCAGGAGAAATTCAATGTAAAGGTCTAGGTATGGATATTGATATTTTTGATGAACAAGGAAAATCTATAACAAATAAAAAAGGTGAGCTAGTGTGCAAATCTCCCTTCCCTTCAAAACCTTTATTTTTTTGGAACGATAAAAATAATCAAAAATTCAATGAAGCTTATTTTATTAAATATCCCAACCAATGGCATCATGGAGATTATGCAAAAATAACTGTAAATGATGGCTTGATCATTTATGGTCGTTCCGATGCCACGTTAAATTCTGGGGGGGTTAGAATAGGTACGGCTGAATTGTATAGAGTCGTTGAAAATATAGAAAATGTTGTTGAATGTATTGCAGTTGAACATCAACTTGTAAATGATACTCAAGTTATTTTATTTCTCAAACTAATTCCTAATAAATTAATAAATGATGAATTTGTTTTAAAAATAAGAAATCAAATTAAATATTTACTATCACCCAAACACATACCTTCTAAAATGATACAAGTGCAAGATATCCCAAAAACAAAAAATGGTAAGATAGTAGAATTAACAGTAAAAAAAATAATGAATAATGAAGCTGTTTTAAATCTAAACTCCTTGGTTAATCCAGAATGCTTGTTAGAATATAAAAAAATCGCAGCCGAATTAAATTAACGAATTTCTAATTGCAAAAATAGTAAAATATATGTACCTTGATTATTATGTCAAAAAAAATAGTAATTTCAGCAATTGGTGGACCTGAAGTTTTAAAATATATTGATTATGATTTGCCTTCTAATCTTCAAAAAGATCATGTTCGTATAAGGCAAACTTCTATTGGCGTAAATTTTATTGATACATACCATCGTAGCGGAATTTATCCACTTCCCTCAAAAACTCCTGTTTGCCCTGGATTAGAGGCAGCTGGAGAAATTATTGATTTGGGTACTGAGGTTGAAGATTTTAATATTGGAGATAGAGTTTGTTATGCTGCAGTTCCTCTTGGGGCTTATTGTGAAATAAGAGACTTTCCTTCATCCAAAATTATTAAAATTCCGAACTATATCTCTGCAAATACAGCTGCATCTATTTTACTGCAGGGTATGACTGTTGAATATCTATTTGAACGATTGTACAAAATAAAAAAAAATGAATTTCTGCTATTCCATGCTGCGGCTGGTGGTGTTGGTTTAATTGCTTCACAATGGGCTAGATCAGTTGGTGCTAAAATGATTGGAACTGTTAGCAGTGATACTAAGGCTGAATTAGCTGAAAAAAATGGTTGTGCATTTACAATAAATTATAAAAATGAAAATGTTTTTGAAAAGGTCAAAGAAATTACAGAAGGAAAAGGAGTTACAGTAGTCTATGATGGTGTTGGTAAAGATACTTTTAATGTGTCATTAGAATGTTTGGATTTCAGAGGTTTATTTGTTTCTTTTGGTCAATCATCAGGAATGGTTCCTATTATTGATTTACACAAGACTTTCAATCCTAAAAGTCTTTACTACACAAGACCAACATTAATGCACTACACATCTACAAGAAATGAATTAGAGCAATCATCAAATTTACTATTTAATAAAATTCAAAATAATGAAATTAAGGAACATATATTCAAAACTATTAATCTCAAAGATGCTGCTGAAGCACACACTTTGATAGAATCACGACAATCAACTGGCTCTATTATTTTAAAGCCTTAGAGACTGTTTGTCTTGAAGTTGAATTAAATAAACTGAACCTATAACAATTATACCTCCAATTATTTCATAGGGGCCTGGTATTTCTAAAAAAATAATGAAGGTCAGAGCAATGCCAAATAAAGGAAATAAAGAATAATAAGGTAACACAGTAGCAACGGGATAATATTTATATAAATAAAACAATCCACCATGTCCAATTAAAGAAACAAAAATACCTGCATGAAATGCTGTTAATAAACCACCATAATTTATAGGATATAAATAATTAAAAGGATTTCCCTCAATAAGTGTTGATGCAATAATTAAAAAAATAAATCCTATGAAGCTATGCCAACCTATTTGATTAACTGTATTAATATCCTTTAGGTAACGAGACAAAATATTTGCTAAGGCATAAAAAAAAGCCATTATTATTATAAAAAAGAGTCCATATATTTCTTCAACAAATCTTGGATCATAAGCTACAACTACAATACCACAAAAAGAAGAAAAAATTAGAATCCATTTTTTTATGGGAATATTTTCGTTTAATATAAACTTGCTTAAAATTAATCCAAAAGGAATTGTTAATTGAGCTCCAATAATAATAGGAGAAACAAGAGAAGAAAAATCTAATGCAAGATAACAAAAAGCATATACACAAACTCCCATTATAAAAGAAAACAATAAAAGATGCTTGAAATTTTTTTTAGGAATAGAAAATTTAAAAAAAGGAAGGATAAATAAAAATAAAAATAAAACTCTAAGTGAGCCCATTAATAGAGGCGGGAAATGATTTATGCCAATTTTTCCAATAGGATATGCACTTCCGAACATAAACATAATAAATAACGTAAAAAATAAGTGATTAATTTTCATTGGATATAAATTATGTAATTGGCGACCCCTAGGAGAATCGAACTCCTCTTTCCAGGATGAAAACCTGATGTCCTAACCGATAGACGAAGGGGTCTAATCGAGCGTTATATAGTTTATAAATTATAAGAATTCAAATTATTTAGTTAAGAAGCATCGCGTCTATTATAAACATTTGAGGTAGTAAAGATTTATTGTAGCTATCTCTTCTAATGGTACATCCAAGTTCTAAATTATAATTTTTATAATTAAGTAAATATTCACCAAGTTTTGTACCTATGCAATTAAAACAAATAGCTCTTAAATTAATGGAATTATCAGTTTGAAAAAAAATTAATAAATGTTTTTCTTTAAGAATTTTTACATAGTCAATTTTAACATCAGATATAATGAATTTTGGCTCTTCATTACCATTACCAAATGGTTCAAGTTTTTCAATGTCTTCTAATAAATTTTCATTAATAGTATTTAATGTTATTTTTAAATCAAATTCTTTAATTTTTTGAAAAATTGATTTATCATATCTATAAAAACATTGTGTTAAATATGTATGAAAATCATCTAATAAATTCTTTTTGATTTTTAACCCTGCAGCCATTTTATGGCCTCCACCATTTATAAGTAATCCTTTTTTTTTAGCAGTTAAAATTATACTGCCTAAATCTATCATATTTATTGATCTTGCTGATCCAACTCCTTCAGTCTGGTCAAAAGAAATAACAATCGTTGGTTTATAAAATTGATTAATTAATCTACTTGCAATTATTCCCAAAACTCCCTTGTGCCAACCAAAGCCATGGACAATAATAAACTTATTTGTTGCCTGTTTTTTAACCTGAATTAAAGCCTCATCAAATATATTATTTTCAATTAATTTTCTCTTTTCATTAAATAAAATTAATTTCCTACTTATTTTTTCTATCTCACTTTTATCGTCACTAATAAGTAATTTGGAAGGTAAAGAAGAGTCATCAACTCTACTCGCAGCATTTAACTGAGGCCCTATAACAAAACCTAAATCAGAAGCAGTTGGGGTATGATATAAATTAGAATTATCAATTATCTGCGCAATAGACTTATTTTTTCTCCTTTTAATGAGATTCAAACCTATTTTCACAAACATTCTATTATAATTATCTAACTTAACAACATCACACACAGTTCCTAAAGCCACTAAATCCAACAATGATAGAAGGTTGGGTTCTTTGATCTTGGAAAAAAAATTTTTTTGTCTCAATCTTTTTCTTAATGCCATTAAAAATAAAAAGGTGACACCCACTGCTGCCATTTCATTATATTCACTTTTTTCATCAAATCTATTAGGATTGATTATTGAAAAAACCTTTGGCAACTTCTGTTCGCTCAAATGATGATCAACTACAATAACATCTATATTCTTATATTTTTCATCATCCAAAATACCAAAAGATGAAGTTCCACAATCCAATGTAAAAACCAAGTTTATTTTTTCTTTTAAAAAATAATTCATTATCCTAGTATTAGGACCATAACCTTCGTTTAATCTATCGGGGATCTTAAGATTTAATTTTTTTTGATAAAATTCAAAAAATTTAATTAAAATAGCTGCTGAAGTTGACCCATCAACATCATAATCAGCTATAATGCCTATATTTTGATTTCTTTCTATAGCTTGAATGACCCTATCAATCGTGATTTTCATATCTTTAAGTAAAAATGGATTTGGCAAATTATTATATAAATTTAAATTAAGATAATTTTCAACATCTTCTGATTGAACATTTCTAAGAGTTAGTAATTTTGCCAAGATAGGTGAAATTTTATTTCTTTGTGAAAGAGTTAATACCTGCCTTTCATTATAATCTTTTAGGCTCCATTTATTATTTAATAAGGATAATTCTTTAAACAAATTATTAATAATTTTTATCCATATTTATTAAAACGATTTTTTCTAAAATAAATTCTTGTTTTTCAATTTTTTCAAGAGCGATCATTAAAGAACTTTTTTTTGTATCATGTGTCACAATAATAATAGGAATAGAATTATTATTATTTTGGTTTTCAGGTATTTGCAATATTGTTTCTATTGAAATGCCAGATTCATTCAAAAAAGAAGTTATTTTAGATAACACTCCTGTTAAATCTTTAGAAACGATACGTAAATAATAAGGGGAAATTTTTTCCATTAAGTCAAATGATTGAAAAGAAATTAATTCTGATATTTTGTATCCCAAAGATAAAGATTTTGAGTTATTCGAAATTTCAAAAAGATCGGAAATTATTGCACTTGCTGTAGCCTTGCCTCCTGCACCCTCCCCTGCATAGAAAAGAGATTGTAAATGTTTCGTCTCTACATTAATTGCATTTATAACACCATCAACATTAGCTAAGGGGTTTTCAATTTTAATTAGTCTGGGTTCGGTTACATTAATTATTTTGCCTTCTATAATTTGAGATTCTGAAATTAACTTAATTCTACATCCTAATTTTTTGGCATTGTGTATATCCTCAATATGAATATTGCCTATTCCAGAAAATTTATTATTTTTAAAATTAATTTCAGAACCAAAACATAAAGTAGATAATAAAGTCAATTTGTGCGCTGAATCAATACCTTCTATATCATTCGTTGGATCTGCCTCCGCATAACCCTTTGATTGAGCTCTTTTCAATATTTCTTGAAAATCTAGATTAAACTTTTCCATTTCTGTAAGTATAAAATTAGTGGTTCCATTTAGAATGCCGGAAATTTTATTAATTTTATCTAAGTAAATGGAATTTTTAATTGATTTAATTATAGGGATTCCTCCTGCAACAGCAGCCTCGTATAATAATAATACATTATTATGTTCTGCAATTTTAAATAATTCGGAACCATTCATTGCCAATAGAGCCTTGTTTGCTGTTACAACATGTATTTTTTTCTCAAGGGCTTGCTTAACCAAATCAAAGCTTAATCCTTTTTCTTCACCAATTAATTCAATTAGAATATTGCAATCTTTGATGTTTAATAAATCCAAAGGATTTTCACACCAAGTAAAATTTTTAATATCACATATTCTTTTTTTAAATTTATTCTTTGCTGATACCCCTAGAATATTGAAAGATAAATTTGTCTTAGATTTTATATAGTCATTATTCTCATTTAAACTCAGTATAACATTTGAACCAACTGTTCCAAGTCCAGCTATACAAATATTTATATTTTTCATTATTTATTCTGATTATTCTCAATTTTATCTAAACAATTAGACAAACTCTTATTATCAGTATTAGTTAATTTGCACAAATCAATAGACTCTTCTTTGGTAATAACTAAATCTTCAAAATCTGGAACCGAATCAATATCAGGATAGGCACACGATAATAAAATAAAATAAAAAAATATATATGGATTTTTCATAATTTAATTAAAAACCAATATTTTCTTTAAACCCAAACATGAGATTAGCACATTGTACAGCTTGACCTGCGGCACCTTTTAATAAATTATCAATTAAACTTACTATTATTATTTTAGATTTAGATTTTTGATTATATAATTTAATTAAGCATTTATTTGTATTTTGAACTTTAAAAAAATCACCTCGAACTTTATTGTCTAAAATATCAACAAATAATAAGTTTTGTGCAAATTTATTTAAACAATCTTCAACATCTTTTGGAATTATATTTTCTTGCAAATCACAATATATAGTAGACATCAACCCGCGATAAATTGGAAGAATATGAGGATTAAAAGAAAAGATAACTTTTTGATCTGAATGTTTATCCAATTCTTGTTGAATTTCACAAATATGACGATGTTCATTTGTATTATAATTATAAAAATTAAATTCTAATTTATTTTTTATATTATTAAGATCAAATTTTTTTCCGGCACCACTATAACCTGACTTAGAATCAATAATGATATTATCTGTTTTAATTAAATTTTTTTTTAAAAGGGGTATTAAGGGTATTAAAACTGAAGTAGGATAACAACCCGGAACAGCAACATCAAAATTGGTGTTTAATACATCCTTGTTAATTTCTGGTAAACCATAAATAAATTGGTTTAATAATTCTGGACACGCATGATCATTATTATAATTTTTTGAATATAATTTCTCAGAATCAAGCCTAAAATCAGCAGATAAATCAATTATTTTAATTTTTCTGTTAAAATTTTTCACAAATTTATGTGACACACCATGTGGAAGAGAGAGGAAAACCAAATCATAATTTTTGAGATCAAAATTATTATTGAGATCAAGTTTTGGAAGAGTATCAATAACAATATTTTGATCAAATTCTCTGATATCTTTTGATGGTGAATTTTCACATCCCAAAAATTTAATTTGAATATTGGGGTGACGAATTAGAATTTTGACTAATTCTAATCCCACATAGCCAGTTGAGCCTAAAACGGCTACTGATAATATTTTTTTCATGAAAATTTATCTTTTTGAGAATTGATAGCTACGTCTGGCTTTTGCCAAACCTGGTTTTTTTCTTTCAACTACCCTAGAATCTCTAGTTAAGAAGCCAATTTTTTTAAGAGCAGGACGAAGTCCTATATCATATATACAGAGAGCTTTACTTATACCATGACGTAGTGCTCCTGCTTGACCTGAAAGACCACCGCCTTTTACTGTAGCTACAATATCATAATCTTTAGAAGACTGAATCACTTCTAAAGGTTGATTAATAATCATTTGTAAAACGGGACGAAAAAAATAATTTTCAATAGTTTTACCATTAATAGATATGTTGCCTTTTCCTTTCTTCAACCAAACTCTTGCTATCGATTGTTTTCTTTTTCCAGTAGCGTATGCTCTATTTTTATTATCAAGCTTAATTTCTTGAACCTCATTTGTTTCTTTGGGTTGTTCCATAACTATACTATCTAGAAAGATTTTTATTATTCAATTTAGCAATATCTAAAACTTCTGGATTTTGAGCCTTATGGACATGTTCTGATCCTGAAAATATTTTACAATTAGAAAGTTGTTGACTACCAAGAGGTCCCTTGGGTATCATTCTTTTAATAGCCAACTTAATAATGTCAGTAGACTTGTTTTTTGCTTTAAGCTTTGCAGGATTAGTTTCTTTCAATCCGCCAGGAAAACCTGTATGCCTATAATAAATTTTTTCTTTTTCTTTATTTCCTGTAAGATGAACTTTGTCAGAATTGATAATGATTAAGTTATCACCACAGTCTTGGTTTGGTGTATATTCAGGTTTATTTTTACCTCTAAGAATTGTAGCTGAGATAACAGCCAATCTTCCAAGAACAGCCTTATCTGCATCAATTAAAAGCCATTTTTTCTTAATTTGCTCTCTTTTTAATGAAAAAGTTTTCATGCGGTGCACATACATACTTGAGAAAATTAAGTCAATAAAATAGTAAAAAAAACTAATATTGATAGTATTTTTTAAGATTTGTTAAGATATCAATGTTTTAAAGATTTTATTTAAATTATATTTACAGAGATTTTAAAACTCTTTTAAGATTTTGCGAAATTAACTTTAATTCATAAATAAAATTTTTTGACGAAAAGGATACCAATTTTTTTTCTTCATGTAAGTTGATATTTTTTTTATTAGCTATTGTATTTGCTAAATCTAAAGAGTAATTATGCTTTCCATTCTTATAAAGAGCATTTTTTATTTCTCTAAGTTTTATAATATTATCATTATTAAAAAATCTCTGTTTATTACTATTAAGTCTTACTGACAAACCATCAAATTTTGAATCCCAATATCTAATAACATGTTTTTTTAAATTTAAAATTTTTGATACTTCAGAAATAGATTTATATTTTTTTTCACTCATCCAAATTTTTATTTATAATATTTAGTGAGTTTTTACTTAGTGTAAAAGAAATAACATTACGAGAAGAAATCATGAAATTTTCCTTAGTTTTAGGATTCCTTCCTATTCTTTCTTTTTTATTTCTGATTTTAAAAGTTCCAAAATTATGAATTTTCACTAATTTATGCGCAATTAATCCAGAAATAATCTCTTCTATCAAATCATTGACAAAGTGATTACAATCAATTTTTGTAAGACCAAATTCTTGATGTATAAATTCAGCAATGCTATCTCTTGTAATATTATTAGTCATTGACAAAGTTAACCAATTTTAATTCTTCTATAATAAGTTTGTTTATATCTTTTTTAACAAATTCTGAACAGTTATCTAACGCCTGAGCGAAAGCTTCTGGGCTAGCACTTCCATGACTTTTAACTACAACACTGTTTAATCCAAGAACTATAGCTCCATTATATTTAATAGGATTAACGGTATTTGAAAATCTTACAAGATCTTTTCTCAAAATTAAATAAGCAATATTATTAAGCAAATTTTTTGTAAAAACTTTTTTAAAATTATTCATTATGAAATTAGATAAACCCTCTGCAGTTTTTAGCGCTATATTTCCTGTAAATCCATCAGTAACTATCACATCAGCTTTTCCCATAGTTATCTGATCTGGTTCAATATATCCAATAAAATCATTACTAAGAAAACTATTGTTAATAAGATTATACGCTTCTTGTAAATATTCTTTCCCTTTTCCTTCTTCGGTTCCTATATTCAATATTGCAACTTTTGGATTAGAAATATTTTTTGTTTTTGCAAACGCATGTCCCATAATTGAAAATTGCAATAATTGATTTTCATTACTTTCTTTGTTAGCTCCCAAATCCAGCATAATACAAAATCCTTTTGAAGTTGGAATCATCGAACAAAAAGCAGGTCTTTTTATATTTTTTAAAGTTCCTAATAATATAGTTGATAATGCTGTTACCGCACCAGTATTACCAGCTGAAACAAAGCCAATATTTTTTTTGGATTTTATATATTCAATAGCTTTGCGCATACTACTATTTTTTTTTGATCTTAATACAGAAGAAGGCACATCATTGTCTGCAATTGTTTCTTCACAATGCACAAAAGATATCATTTGAGAGTATTTTTCTAAAAAATTATTACTAATTAAATTTTTATTCCCAAAAATTATCAACTTAATTTTTTTGTTGAAATTTAAAAATATTTCACAACCTTTAATAACTTTGGTTGGTGAATTATCTCCTCCCATTGCATCAATTGCAATGTTTATCTGAATATCATCCATCAAATTAAAAATTAATTATTTTTAGTATCTTTTAGATCTTTTTTAAAAATAATTTGTTTCCCATTGTAAATGCCTGTAGACAAATCTAACTTATGGGAAAGTCTTGGTTCACCAGATTCTTTATCTTCAATAATATTCAATAAACTTATAGCATCATGAGATCTTCTCATATTTCTTTTAGATTTAGTTGTTTTTCTTTTAGGTACTGCCATAATATATCAAACGTCTTATTGAAAACTTTGCTTAATGCAAGAATTAAATAAATAAACGAGATAAAAAGTCTGAGTTAACTGATCTTTTTTTAGATTCTTTTATTAGTTTGTTAGAAACATCATATAAAAATTCAATGACTGGTTTTGTATTTTCACTTTCATGAAAAATTTTTAAATCTTTAATAAATAATATAAAACTATTTATATCTGAATTATCAAATATTTTTTCATAGGTAGAAACTCTAAAATAAAATTTTTTTATATAAAATTTTACATTTTTCCCTATATTCATATCTCCTATACCATAAAGTCTAAATGAATAATCTAAATCTGAAGTAAACAAATTCATTATCTCTTGAAGGATTAAAAAATCATCTTTATTTTTTTTGAATTTTGATCCAAAAAAAATAGAAATGATAAAAATTGAAGTTATTTCAAAAGTGGTGTTAATATCTTTTTTTAACACTTTAGAATTACATAAAATAATTGAATTAACATTATTAATTATTTTTTGATAGATAAGTTCAGCTGTTTTTTTATCTGTAGTTCCATTTTTTATAAAATAATGTAAAATCATAATATGTTCAAATACTTAAAAGTTATTATTTTCATTCTTATGTTATTTATTATATTAAGTTGTGTAGAAACAAAATCATATTCAGGAAAATTAATTGATGAAAATTTTAAATATGACTCACTTTTAAATAAAACTCAAGTAACATCAAAACTTGGACAACCAAATTTTATTGACCCTATAGAAAACAAATATTATTACTATTTTGAAAAAAGAATTAACAAAAGTATATTTGATTCTAGAATAGAAAAAAGAACAATGATCGTATTCAATTTTGAAGAAAATGAAAATGTTCAATCTTTTAATCAATATAATTTAAATCAAGAACAGCAAATTAATATTATTAAGGATAAAACAAAAAATAATTTGATTGATCGCGGACTAATAGAAAAAATATTTGGAGGTATAGGAAAACAAAAACTTTCTGACAACTCTCAATAAATTAACTAAAATGAAATTGAAGATAATAATAATAATGCTACGATATTAGTAATTTTAATCATTGGGTTAACAGCTGGTCCTGCTGTGTCTTTATAAGGATCCCCTACTGTATCTCCTGTAACTGCAGCTTTATGAGCTTCACTACCTTTGCCTCCATAGTTACCATCTTCGATATATTTTTTAGCATTATCCCAAGCACCTCCTCCTGCTGTCATGCTTATTGCAACAAATAATCCGGTAACAATTACACCCAGAAGTAAAGCTCCAAGACAAGATAATGCAGCAGCTTGCCCTGCTATTAATAATATAATATAATATACAATAATTGGAGATAAAACAGGAAGCAAGGATGGTATAATCATTTCCTTAATTGCTGCTTTAGTTAAAATATCTACACAAGTTCCATATTCTGGCTTGCTTTTTCCTTCCATTATTCCAGGTATTTCTTTAAATTGTCTCCTGACTTCAATTACAACAGCTCCTGCAGCTCTACCTACGGCAGTCATACTCATAGCACTAAATAGAAAAGGGAGTAGTCCTCCCAACAAAAGACCTGCCACAACATAAGGGTTTGATAAATCAAAAGAAACATTTAAACCATATAACTTACTCTCTGGGTCAGAAGTAAAATGTTCAAGATCCTCAGTATAAGCTGCAAATAAAACTAAAGCTCCTAATCCAGCAGAACCTATTGCATACCCTTTTGTAACAGCTTTGGTGGTATTACCGACAGCATCTAACGCATCCGTTGTTTTTCTAACAACTTCATCGAGCTTGGCCATTTCTGCAATCCCGCCGGCATTATCAGTTACTGGGCCATATGCATCTAAAGCTACTACCATACCTGCAAGAGCCAACATTGTGGTTACCGCTATTGCTATTCCAAATAAACCTGCCAAAGAATAAGTACTAATGATTCCTGCAACAATAATAATTGCTGGCAATGCTGTTGCCTCTAAACTAATTGCTAATCCTTGGATGACATTTGTGCCATGTCCTGTGGTTGATGCTTTTGCAATACTTTGAACAGGTCTATAATTAGTTCCTGTATAATATTCTGTTACCCAAATAATTAATCCTGTTATTATCAGCCCTATTAAACCACAATAAAATAGAGATATTCCGGTAAAAGACTTTTCTCCAATGAGGAATGTAGAGTCTGTACCTATCACATGATCTGTTATGAAATATAGAAATATAGCTGATAACATAGACGTTGCAAAGAAGCCTTTGTATAAAGCAAACATAATATTTTCATTTTTACCAAGTCTAACAAAATAGGTTCCTATAATACTTGCTAAAATGCAAACACCGGCAATTGAAAGTGGATACATCATCATAGTATCTTTCAAGTCACCTACAAAGAATATGGATGCTAAAACCATAGTAGCAACAACTGTTACTATATATGTTTCAAATAAATCAGCAGCCATGCCTGCGCAGTCGCCAACATTATCCCCAACGTTATCCGCTATTACTGCAGGATTACGAGGATCATCTTCGGGAATCCCTGCTTCAACTTTACCAACTAAATCTGCCCCAACATCCGCACCTTTAGTAAAAATTCCACCTCCTAATCTTGCAAAAATAGATATTAAAGAAGCACCAAAACCAAGTGAAACAAGTGGTGCCACAATATCTCTTCCTTCAAAATTGCCTGAGTTAGATAAAATAAAATAATACAATGCTATAGAAAGTAACGCAAATCCAGCAACTAGCATACCAGTTACTGCTCCAGATTTAAAAGATACAGACAATCCTTCAGCTAAACTTGAACTAGCAGCTTGAGTTGTTCTTACATTAGCTCTTACAGATATGTTCATACCTACATATCCTGCAGCGCCAGAAAAAAAGGAACCTATAAAAAAACCAGCTGCTGAAATTAAACCAAAAATCAACCATATTAAAATAAAAATAATGACTCCAACAACTCCAATTGTCATATACTGACGGTTTAAATAAGCCCTTGCACCTTCTTGAATAGCTTTTGAAATCTCTTGCATTTTATCATTACCTGGACTGAGTGATAATATTTGTCTCGATGTAATAAGACCGTATAAAACTGCTGCTAAGCCACATAATATTATAAAAGTTTGCATTGTCGTCATTACTGATTGTCTCCTTAAAATTTTTGCATCATATGTCAGAAAGAATATAGAAAATCAAGAAATTAGAATGAATGTTGATAAGGATTTTTAAATTTCATTATTTTTTGGTCATCGACATATATTCCATTTTTGCCTATAATTCTACCTACTTTTGTAATTCTGTAATTATATTTTGTTGCAATTTTTTTAAGCTTGGCTCTATTATCTTTTGGAGCTGTAAATATTAACTCATAATCATCTCCAGCATTTAAAACATCACTAGTTACAATTTTATTTTTTGCAAATAATTTTTTTAAATTAGATGAATATGGGATTTTAGACGAATAAATATTAGCACCTATTAATTTGCTATTAATTATCTTGCTCAAATCACCATAAAAACCATCAGAAATATCTATTGCTGATGTTGATATTTTACATATTAAACTTCCAATCATACAAGGTCTGGGGAAAAGAAATTTATTAGTAAAATATTTTGTTTGTACATCATTCAAAACTATTTGTTTTTTGCTTAAAGCTAGACCTATTGCAGAATCTCCAAGATATCCAGTAACCCAAATATCATCACCCTTATTGGGAAATTCTCTTTTTAGAATATTTTGTTTTGCAACATATCCAAAAAAATTGCTAGAAATAATTAATTGGTTAGATTGTGAAATATCTCCTCCTAAGAGAAAAAAATTATATTTATTTTGAAAATATAAAATTTTTTTTACAAATTTAGATATCCATTCATGGGTTATTTTTTTGGGTAAAGATAATGATAGCGTGAAAGCGTAAGGATCTGCCCCCATTGAAGATATATCAGATAAATTATATGTTATAATTTTTTGCGCTACAGATTCAGCGGGATCTGATTTAAAAAAATCGATGGATTCTACTATAGTGTCATTTGTAACAACTATTTCTTTATTCTTTCTTTTTTTCAAAAAAGCTGCATCGTTATTAAAATTAAATGTTTCAGATTTATTAAAGTTTAATTTATTTAAATATCTATAAATAATTTTTTGTTCAGTAATCTTATTTTTTTTTCTCATTAATAAACTTATCTAAAATAGCATTTATTGTCTTAACTTCATTTAAACTTATGAAGTTTTTTGAAATATTCAAATAATCATTAAGAACAATTTTTAACTTGGATTCTTCTGTATTTATTAACTCACTTATAGCTGCTAGAATAATGGATTGGTTTATTAAATTCCATTTTTCAAACTTTCTATCAAAGGTTATAAAACTATTTATTTTTATTAAATAATCATTCAAATTTACATATTCTTTATAATAATTGTTTAGTTTGATTAAAAAATTAGTATTAAATTCAAACTTAATTTTTTTTTTACTACTAAAGTTTTCAATAGAAGAATTTTTGTAATATTTATCAAAATTTTCTCTTATGACATCAATATCATCATTTGTTGATATGTGTTGAAATATTAGTTGAATATTAGTAAGTCTAGTTTTTGACTTTAATTTATTATCCATTTTCTCGATATCTTGGATAATACATTAAACTCACACACCCTTTAGCTGCCTCAGCCCCCTTATTGCCTTTATTAGGATCGCTTCTTTCTGTAGCTTGTTTTAAAGTTTCACAAGTAAGGACGCCAAAACCAATAGGTTTATCGATATCGATAGATAAATCCATTAATTTTCTTGTAACTTCATTTGATATAACTTCAAAATGATACGTTTCACCTCTAATAATACAACCTAAAGCTATAAAACCATCAAAAAGATCTCTACTCATATTAATAAAAAAAGGAATTTCAAAAGCACCAGGAACTTTATGTATTGAATATTCTACATCAATACCATCACCAACAAATACTTCTTTGTCTTTTCTTGAATCTAAATATTCTGTTGCTCCTTTAACTAATCCATCAGCAATATCTTTATAATAATTTGAAACGACAATAAGCACTTTCTGTTTTTTCATTATATTTTTTCCTGAGATACAATTTCTAAATCAAAACCATCTAAAGCAATAATTTTTTTATTGCTATTAGACAATAATATAATTTTGTGTAGATCTAATTCTAATAATATTTGAGCCCCTACTCCATATTCTCTTAATTCTAGCTTATTATCTTCGTCGTCCCTACGTTTAAAAATTTTCTCTATATTTGGAGTCATATCACTATTAATTAAAACTATTGCTCCCCTTCCTTTTGCTTCAATTATTTTAAACGATTTAGAAATTTCATCTCCAAATATATTTTTTTCCTCAAATATATCCTTCGTAATATCTAATTTATGCATTCTAACATATGTTGGATCATCACTATTTGATAAATTTTTTACTAAAGCATAATGTTTTTCACCTGATAAGGTATTTGTAAAAATCTTAAGTTTAAAGCCTTTTCCCATTTCACTTTCAAATTCTCTTTCTGAATCTAGTTCAATAATTTTAGAATTTTTTAAACGGTATTTGATTAAATCTGCTACTGAAGCTATTTTAAGAGAATGTTGTTTTGCAAAGTTAATAAGTTCAGGAAGTCTAGCCATAGCACCATCATCATTCATAATCTCACAAATAACACCTGAAGGATTCAATCCTGCAATTTTTGCAATATCTACAGCTGCTTCGGTATGACCTGCTCTTTCTAATACTCCTCCAGCCCATGCCATTAATGGAAATATATGTCCTGGTGATATAATATCTTCTTTTTTTCTATTATGATTAATAGCTACAGATATAGTATGTGCTCTATCAGCAGCAGAGATACCTGTGGTGACACCTTCTTTAGCTTCTATAGAAATTGTAAATGCTGTTAAATCATTTTTTTGATTAGAAGGATTCATTAAAGGTAATTCAAGTTCAGTAATTCTCTGCTTAGTAAGGGCCAAACATATCAAACCTCTACCATATTTTGCCATAAAATTAATAGCTTCAGGTGTAACCATCTGTGCAGGAATAATTAAATCTCCTTCATTTTCTCTATTAGGATCATCAACTAATATATACATTCGCCCATTACGTGCATCTTCTATAATTTCATCAATAGAAGAAAGATTTTTAAGATATTTATTATCAGTCATTTTTATTTAAAATAAATCTAGCTAAATAATCAAATTCAACATTAACAAGATCACCTTCTTTTGAAAATTGGAAATTGGTATTGTTAAAAGTGTGAGAAATTATAGAAATAACAAATGAGTTTTTATCAACATTAGCTATCGTTAATGAAATCCCATTAATTGCTATTGATGCTTTCTCTACTATAAAATCATAATATTTAAGTAATTTTTTTTCAAATTTAAACTCCCAACTGTGTTTTAAGTTTTTAATTTCTAATATTTTGCAAACACAATCAACATGGCCGTACACAAAATGTCCAGATATTTCATCTCCCATTTTTAGTGATTTTTCTAAATTAATTTTTCGATATTTTTTCCATTGTATTAAATTTGATCTTCTACTAGTTTCCTCTCCAACATTAACAGTAAAAATAAAATTATCATTCAATTTGTTAATTGTTTTCGCAGTTAAACAAACTCCATCACAACAAATCGATGAACCGACTTTACAATTACTTAAATCCAATTTTGTCTTAATAGAAAAATCATTGGTTTTTTTATTAAAATTATCAATTGATCCTGAAGATTGAATTATTCCTGTAAACATAATTATTTAGTTAAAAAAAACTGATATATATCTTTTCCATATTTTTTGTTTATAATTTCTTTTAATTTTAATTCTTCTATTTTTTTACCGATAATCATAGGTTTTCCTGAATTACCAATAATAAAAGGAGCAGTAAATAAGTGAATTTCATCAAGAAGTTTATCTTTAATCAAATTTGAAAATAATAAACCACCTGACTCAACTAAAATATTATTAATCTTTAGATTAAAAATCTTTTTAAAAATTGTTTTTAAATTTAATTGTTTATTTTTCATTTTTTTCAATAAAATAATTTCACATCCAAGACTTTTTAATAATTCATATTTAGTATTTTTAGTAGATGTAAAAATAATAACCCTTTTTTTAGAAATATTTTTTAGAATATTTGATTTTAAAGATATTTTTAGTGAATTATCGATTATAATTACCGGTAAATGCTTAATTATTTTATTTTTTTTGCGAACAGTAAATCGAGGGTTGTCTTTTGAAATAGTTTTGACTGTAGTAAATATTGCTTGACTAGAATATCTTAATTTGTGAGCATATTCTCTACTTTTTGAATTTGATATCCATTTACTATCATAATTTGGCCAAGCTATTTTTTGATCTTTTGAAATTGCCATCTTTACTTTTATATAAGGTCTTTTATTTTCTAAGCTTTTAAAAAAAAAATTATTTAATAAATTAGTTTTTTCTTCTGTTAAACCTACAACAGTAGAAATATTATTTTTAACCAATTTATGAATGCTTTTTTTATTTGTACGATTATCTGGGTCATGTCTTGCTATATAAATCTTCTTTATTCCCGATCGTAAAATTTGATCGGTACAAGAACCATTCCGTGATTTATGAAAACACGGTTCTAAAGTTACATACATAGTTGCTCCTTTAGATTTTTGTCCTGCTTTTTTCATAGCTATTTCTTCTGCATGAGGTCTGCCTTCAGGGGCAGTAACAGCTTTTGATAAAATGTGATTATTTTTAACAATTAAGCACCCCACAACAGGATTGGGAAATGTAGATCCAAATTTTTTTTTGGCTAATCTGTGAGCTTCGTTTAAATATTTTATATGCTTATCATTCACAATAAATGAAAAAATTACTTGTCTGCAAGATTATCCTCAAGATTACCTAAAAAATCTTCAAAATCCTTAACTTCACGAAAATTTTTATAAACTGAAGCAAAACGAACATAAGCTATTTGATCAAGATGAGATAATGCTTCCATAATGTATTCACCTATAAGAGTACTTTTCACTTCAGTATCACCAAAATTTTCTAATTTGCGAACGATGGCATTAACAATTTTTTCAATTTTTTCTTGATCAATATTTCTTTTACGCAAAGCCAAAGATAAAGATCGAAACATTTTATCCCTATCAAAAACTTCTTTTTTACCATTAGTTTTTAAAACAATTAAATCACGTAATTGAATTCTCTCAAATGTTGTGAACCTTGATCCACATTGATCACATATTCTTCTTCTTCTAATGGCTGTATTATCTTCCGTAGGGCGTGAGTCCTTAACTTGGGAATCTTGGTTGCTACAAAAAGGACAGCGCATTAAAAAGCCTTAGCATAAATTGGATATCGAGAACACAAATCAACCACTTCTTTTTTTGTTTGAGTAGAAATCTCTTTTATTTTTGAATCTTCTAGTAATAAACTATCTATAATACTAACAATCATATTGCCAACAGTTTTAAAGTCTTCATTATTAAAGCCTCTTGCAGTAGCTGCTGCTGTTCCAATTCTTAATCCGCTTGTAATTTTTGGTGGATTGGGGTCATAAGGTATGGCATTTTTGTTGCAAGCAATACCAACATCTTCTAACAATTTTTCAGCTTTATCCCCAGTTAAATTTTTCGGCGATAAATCTAACCAGACTATATGGGAATCAGTACCTCCTGTTACTACCCTAAAACCTTTTTGCACAAAAACATCGGCTAAAATTTTTGCATTTGATATTACGTTTTTAGCATACTCTTCAAATTCTGGTTTCAATGCTTCGCCAAATGTAACTGCTTTAGCAGCCATTACATGCATTAAAGGACCTCCTTGTAATCCTGGAAAAACAGCGGAGTTTATTTTTTTAATAATTTCTTCACTGTTTGTTAGTATCATAGCACTTCTTGCACCTCTCAATGTTTTGTGAGTTGTTGAAGTTACTACATCTGCGTATTCAATAGGATTTGGATATTGCTTACCTGCTATCAAACCAGAATAGTGGGCCATATCAACCATAAAATATGCACCAACTGCATCTGAAATTTGTCTAAATCGCTTCCAATCAATTGTTCTTGGATAAGCAGAAGCGCCCGCAATAATCATTTTAGGTTTATGTTCTTTTGCAAGTTTTTCAACCTCATCATAATCAATTAAATCTTTGTCATTACCTTCTTTTTTGACGCCATATTGAATTGCATTAAACCATTTACCCGAAATATTTGGTTTGGCTCCATGTGTTAGGTGGCCGCCTGAAGCAAGAGACATGCCTAGGAAGGTATCATGGGGTTGCAATAAGGCTAAAAATACCGCTTGGTTTGCTTGAGCTCCACTATGCGACTGAAGGTTGGCGTACTTACAATTGAATAATTTTTTTACCCTATCTAGAGCGATTTCCTCAGCTTGATCAACAAACTCACATCCTCCGTAATATCTCCTTCCGGGATAGCCTTCAGCGTACTTATTAGTCATTACAGATCCTTGGGCATTAAGAACCGCTAATGAAGCAATATTTTCAGATGCAATTAACTCAATTTGATTTTGTTGACGATGAAGTTCTTTATTTAAAGTTGCAAAAACTTCCGGGTCACTATCTTTTAAACTTTGCTTATGTATTTGACTCATTCAACAATTTTCCTAACTTAATTTATTTATTCTATTTTTATGTCTTCCGCCCTCAAAATTCGTGGTAAGAAAATTCTCTATGCATTTTAATATATCTTGTAAATTCATAAATCTTCCAGGTAAAACTAAAACATTTGCATCATTATGCTCTCTCATTAATTTAGCTATTTCAGGCTCAAAAGCAAGGCCAGCCCTAATGTTTTTATCTCTGTTAGCAGCTATAGACATTCCTATTCCTGAACCACAAATAAGAATACCTTTTGAATTTTTTGTAGAATTAATTTTTGAAACAAGCATTTTTGCATAATCTGGGTAGTCAACACTATTCATATTATCAACCCCTAAATCAACTAAATTATTTTCTATAGAATTGAGAATTTTCTTTTTTAAATCAAAGCCAGCATGGTCTGATGCAATGAATATAGTCTCTTCCATATAATAAAGTTAATAATGCTTAATTTATAAAATTACACTATATTATTACAAATTATGAATTCCGACAACATATGGCTGGATCCTCTTTATTTAGATGATCTTTTAAGTGAAGAAGAAAAATCAATAAGAAAAACAACCCATGATTATTGCGATAAGTATTTATTACCAATAGTAATTAAGGATAATCGAAAGCATTATTTTGATAAAAATATTTATAAAGATTTTGGTTCATTGGGTTTTTTGGGCTCTACAATAAAAGGTTATGGATCTTCTAATGTAAGTAAAGTTTCTTATGGTTTAGTTGCTGCAGAATTTGAATCTATTGATAGCAGTTATCGCTCGGCTATATCGGTCCAATCTTCTTTAGTTATACATCCTATTAATTGTTTTGGGTCGGAAGAACAAAAAAATAAATATCTACCTGATTTAATTAAAGGAAATTTAGTTGGTTGCTTTGGATTAACAGAAAGTGAAGCTGGTTCTGACCCAAGTTCAATGAAAACTAATTTTAAAGAAGAAAATAATTACTTTGTTTTAAATGGCAGTAAAAGTTGGATTACAAATGCTCCGATTGCAGACATTTTTATTATTTGGGCAATGAATGATAATGATGAAATTCAAGGATTTATAATTGAAAAAAATACAGAGGGATTATCAACTTCTTTAATTGCAAATAAAACAAGTTTAAAAATTAGTCCAACGGGACAAATTATTTTAAACAATGTAAAAATTCCGAAAGAAAATATTTTACCTAAGGTTCAAGGATGGAAATCTGTGTTTTCTTGCCTTAACAATGCAAGATATGGAATTGCTTGGGGCGTAATGGGAGCTGCTCAAACAGCATGGTTAATCGCTAAAGATTATAGTGAAAATAGAATTATGTTTAAAAAACCTTTAGCATCAAAACAATTAATTCAAAAAAAACTTGCTTTAATGCAAACAGAAATAACTTTGGGATGGAGTGCTTGTCTGCATGCTGGAAGAGCAATGGATAAAAATAAGGATGTTAAAGTTGCAATCAGCATGCTGAAAAGAAATAATTGTCAAAAAGCTCTTGAAGTTGTTAGGGAGGCTAGGGACATGCTTGGAGCCAATGGTTTATTGGAAGAATATCACATCATGAGGCATTTAGTTAATTTAGAAACTGTAAAAACTTACGAAGGGGCAGAGGATGTTCATTCGTTAATTTTAGGCAAATTTCAAACAAAAATTGATGCTTTTTAGGTTTTTCTAATTAATTTAGTAGGTAACAAAATTAAGTAAATCTAATAAGCTTTCCTTTTTTACATTTATGGTTCATATTTAAATATTAATTATTATTTTTTTTACATCGGAGGAAAATATGAAAAAAAAATATGAACGCCGTAGCTTTTTAAAAAAAGCGGCGGTAGGTGGTGCTGTTGCAGCTGCGTCTACTACTTTAGCTGCTCCAGCAATTGCAGCAAGTAAAGTTGACATTGCTATTGTTGCTACTTGGGGTAGAGATTTTCCAGGTCTAGGAACTGGAGCTCAAAGGTTTGCAGATAGACTAACTGAAATGAGTGACGGTAGATTTAATGTTGAATATTTTGCAGCTGGTGAACGTGTTGGAGCTTTTGATTCATTTGATGAGGTTGCTTCAGGGAACGCTCAAATCTACCATGCTGCAGATTATTATTGGAAAGGTAAGCATCCTGGTTGGGCTTATTTCACTTCTGTTCCATTTGGATTAACTTACACAGAGTGTAATGCTTGGATACGATTTGGTGGTGGTCAAGCATTATGGGATGAATTAGCTGATGATTATGGTCTAAAAAACTTCTTGTGTGGCAACACGGGAGTTCAAATGGGCGGTTGGTTTAATAAAGAAATTAATTCGGCCAGTGATCTAAAAGGTCTTAAAATGCGTATCCCAGGTCTCGGTGGAGACGTTATGGCTAAATTAGGTGCTTCTCCTGTTTCATTACCAGGTGGTCAAATTTATGAAAACCTAGTATCTGGTGCTATTGATGCAACAGAATGGGTTGGTCCATGGAATGATGAAATTATGAAATTCTATGAAGCGGCTAAATACTATTATTTCCCAGGTATGCATGAACCAGGCTCTGCTCTTGCTGCGGGTTGCAATAAATCATGGTTAACTAGCTTATCAAATTCAGATCAATTAATAATAGAAGCAGCAGCTGCCATGGAAAATGATGTAATGATGGCTGAATACAATGCTAAAAATGGCGCTGCATTAGCTAGATTAGTTAATGAACAGGGAGTTATAGTAAAGGAATTTAGTGATGATACTTTTGATTCCTTTGGTGAAGCAGCTGACGAAGTTTATGCAGAAGTTGTACAGCATAGTGACTTAGCAAACCGTATCCATGAAAGTATGGTAAAAAGTCGTACTGAAGTGGGTGGTTGGTTGAACCTTGGGGACGCTGCATATTCAAGACAACGTAATAGAGTTCTTGGGCTCTAAATATATTTTATACAATTAAAAAATAAAGCGGAATCTCTTGGGGTTCCGCTTTACTAATAAATATTTTCAAGGATTATTCACTTAATGAATATTAATATTTCAAATCAACTTCGTTTTTTTGGAATATTAATTGTTGCATTAACATTTACATTTTTAACAAATAATTTTTTAAATTTTTGGGCTGATTGGCCTGGAGTTAATACTTTTTTTGCTAATCTAGGATGGTTTGGCTTTAATCAATTGCAAAGTCCTCTTGAAGGATCTTCCTTAGTTCAAGCTTGGATTCAATTACTTAGCTACTTTTTAATAATTTTTTTATCCATGGCTTACGTTTTATTAACATCAAATAAAAAACTAATGCAAGACTCTAAAACTTTATCTTCTTTATCAGCCTATATTATTCGAGCATCATTTTGGATAGTCCTTTTAGTTGGTCTTGTTGATATGGTTTTATCATTTTTAAGAGTGGAAGGTTTTTTAGTTCCACTCCTGGGAAAAGACTTGGGTATAGCTTTAGGCCGTCCAATTTTCAGAGGAACTTATGTTCATTTTCCAATAATGCTTATATCCTTAATTATTGCTTATTTTACTCGAACATTAGGCTTTTTATGGCTAGCAGTTCTTGTTGTTGTAGCTGAGTTCCAAATTGTTCTTGCAAGGTTCATTTTTTCATACGAGCAAACATTTATGGGTGATTTAGTCCGTTTTTGGTATGGGTCACTTTTCCTTTTTGCAAGTTCTTATGCACTAATTCATGAAGGGCATGTTCGTGTCGATGTCCTTTACACAAATTTTAGTAAAAGAGCAAAAGCATGGTCTAATTTTCTTGGAACATTACTATTAGGGATTCCAATTTGTTGGACTATTTTACTTAGAGGCATGTGGTGCAAACAATGCATAATTAATGCGCCTCTAACAAGTTTTGAAACTTCAATGAGTGGATACGGGATGTATGTAAAATATCTCATGGCAGGCTTTCTTGCAATTTATGCTTTAACTATGTTGATTCAATTTGTAAGTTATTTTCTAAGTAATTCTTCTATATTGTTTGAAGAAGTAAAAGATAAAAATTTAAAATCATCTAATACAATCCAGTCCACCATCCAATCATAATGGAAACATTTTTTCTTGTAATTTTAATTTTAACAATGATAGCTGCTTTGTCTTCTGGTTTTCCAGTTGCATTTGCTCTTCCTGGATCTGCAATTCTTTCCATACTTCTAGCTGCTTTATGCGGCTATTTATTTGCGGGTAACGTAAGTGAGTATTTTTCACAAGATGGTCCAATACAGTGGCTTACTGCCGGTATTACAAATTTTAGAGGAGTTTACTGGGAGGTTGAACGTGATACTTTAATAGCAATACCTTTATTTATTTTCATGGGTATTATGCTGCAACGATCTAAGATTGCAGAAGATTTACTTGTAACAATGGGTCAGTTATTTGGACCTATACCTGGTGGCCTAGGAATATCGGTAATATTTGTTGGAGCTTTATTAGCAGCTACCACAGGTATAGTTGGCGCAACAGTTGTGGCTATGGGATTAATTTCCTTGCCAGCAATGCTTAAAAATAAATACGATAAATCTCTAGCAAGCGGAATAGTTTGTTCATCTGGAACTCTTGGTCAGATTATTCCACCTTCAATCGTTTTAATTATACTTGCCGATCAACTAGCAAGTGCTTCGGATGTTGCTAATACAACTAGGCAAGCTGAATACAAGCAATTCACTGGAGAATTTAGTATGCCAGGAGATTTTGGTGTCGCTTCAACAAGTGCAGGCGATATGTTTCTAGGTGCACTCTTTCCTGGTCTTGTATTAGTTGGTTTGTATATGGTTTATATCCTTATTTATGCTCTATTAAAAAAAGGAGTAGCTCCCCCAGTCCATTATGAAGGGAAATATGATGGAAAGTTTGCAATAAAAGTTTTTCTATCTTTAGTACCGCCTCTTGCTCTCATCTTTGTTGTTCTTGGTTCAATCTTGCTTGGTGTAGCTACTGTCAATCAAGCAGGTGCTATTGGAGCAGTTGGTGCTACCATTATGGGGGGGTACCGTCTTAAGGCAGGAGAAAAATATGCTTATTTACCTACTATCATTGCCGCATTATCTCTTATTGCAATTTATTTCCTTGTCAATTCATTCGATTTAACAATAAAAAATATTAATAGTTCTGATGATATTATTGGGATTACACTTGCATCTGTAGCTGTATTCGCTCTTCTTGTTTCAGTTTTCTGGAGTTTTTGGAGAGTGTATAAAATCGAGAACATTCTTAAAGGGGTAGCGCTTGATACATGTGTTACAACATCAATGGTATTTATTATCTTAGTGGGAGCTGCCATGTTAACTGCTGCCTTCCGCGGCTTTGGTGGAGAAGAACTTGTCACAGACTTCCTTACTAGTTTACCTGGTGGTTTTTGGACGCAATTTATTGTTGTAATGGCTGTAATATTTTTTTTAGGATTTTTTCTGGATTTTATCGAAATTGCAGTCGTTGTGGTTCCTATTATTGCTCCAATATTACTAGCAGAAACTGGGGCTAATGTGACCGCTGTTTGGCTTGGTGTAATGATTGGAGTTAATATGCAAACTTCTTTTTTAACACCTCCTTTTGGCTTTTCACTTTTTTACTTAAGGGGAGTAGCCCCTCCTTCAGTTTCTACAATTCAAATTTGGAAGGGGGCAATAGCATTTATTTTCCTCCAATTAATAGGTTTGGCAATAGTTGGTTACTATCCAAGTATGGTAAATTATCTTCCAAATAGAACTTATTTAACATCTGATGTTGCTCCACCTCCTTTGAATCCAAGACTTCAAGAATGTATACAAGAATACAAGTTTAATCTTTATTCTGAAAAAGGTGATTCAATTAGAAAAAGCATCAATTCTATAAGCTCTATAGATATTAATTATCTTCCAGATGAAAAAAAAGATATTTTTGTTCAGAATTTTGAAAAAGCATTACTAACGTTTGATTTAGTAGAAAATTTAAAACAAGAAGAAAAACAACTAGCTGCTTACAGTCAAGATTACAAATCACTGCATCAAAAAGTTAGGAAAATACAAAAAAGTATTTTTAAAAATGAAAAGAGAATAAAACAGCTTAATAAAGATAAAAGATATTTAGAAGAAGATGACATATTAGAAGATAAAATTAAAATTGAGAGGAAAATTGAAATAATTGAATTAGAAAATATTACACTTCAAAATAAAATTCCAAAAAACTGGGATGTGGATCATAATAAATACAAAGAATTATCTAACAATAGGAAGAAGGCTCAAACAAAATACAAACGTAATGTAGATGAAGTATATAAAAATATTAAATATTTTAAATTAATGATTAAAGATTTAACAGAACTCATAAAATTAGAAGATCAAATCAATTCTTTAGGAACCAAAAGTGAAATATCTTTAGATCAGGCTATGTTAAATATGAAAGAAGTTGAAAAAAATCTTGATAAAATTTCTGGAGCTGAATTAATTAAAGACAAAATTACTAAATCTAGAAGAATATTAAAAAAGAATGATCCTGATATGTCAAAAGTATTATCTCTTTTGAATGAAGCTAACAATATATTTGTAGTTGAAAAAGAATGGCGAAAACGAGCAAAAAATGATTTGTTACCTCAATTAAATGAATTTGATAATGCTATTAAAGATACAATAGGACTAAGGTTGCAAGAACGTTTAACTTTAGAGCAAGCTAAATTTGTTTCTCGTTGTCGATCCTCACATAAAGATATTTCTTTAAATTTTTAATTTTTTACTGGGAAGTCCAACCACCATCAATATTAATAGATGACCCCGTAATATCCTTTGCTTCATCCGTACATAAAAAATAAGCAAGTGAAGCAATAGCATTACCTTTTATAAAAGACAAATTGGGCTGTTTTTCTCTTAGTAAATTAAATTCTTCTTTTTTTCTTGATGATTTATTCTTTTTCATTCTTTGATCAATTTGTTTAGATACTAAAGGAGTTTCAACCCAACCAGGGCATATAGCATTACATGTAATTGCCAATATTGCAGTTTCTAAAGCAATAGTTTTCGTTAAACCAATCATCCCATGTTTTGAAGCAACATAAGCTGATTTATTTTTAGACGCTACTTTACCATGAACTGATGCTATATTGATAATCCTGCCCCATTTATTTTTTTTCATTAATGGCAAAACATATTTACTTGTATAGAAACAACTTGATAAATTTATATTCAATATTTGTTCCCACTTGGTATCAGGGAATGATTCTACAGGATCAACATGTTGAATACCCGCGCAGTTAATTAATACATCAATTTTAGAATATTGATTCTTTAGATTAATAAACAAATTTTTAATTGACTTTCGATTTGATAAATCTACTTTTTTATACAAAATAGTATTTTTGGCATTGGTTTTATCGAAAATAATTTTTTTAAATGAAGAGTTAATTTTGTTATCAACAATAATGATGTTGTATTTCCTCTTATAAAATAATCTTGTTATTTCAATACCTATACCACCCAAACCACCTGTAATAATCACTGTTTTATTTTTGTTAATCATAAAATTTTAGATTTTTATTAAATCGCTTAGGAACCTTTTTCCCGGACTGAGCTCTTTTACCTATCCAAAATTCAACATTTTTTTCATTGCGGTTCTGAGATCCTATTTGCCAACTGATTCCTTCATCTAAGTTAAAGGATTGTACATCATTTAACCTATCACCATCTTTTATTTTTTGTAATTGCACTCCCCCACCTCTCTTAAGAGTAGGGAGTTGATTAGTTGTAATAATTAATAACTTTCCCATCTTGCTGATGCAAGCTAAATGGGAGTTATGCGCTTTAACAACTGCTATTAATTGATCTTCATTTTTAAGATTAAATAGTTGTTTTCCTTTTTTTTGAGAAGTTTGAATGGTTGACAAATCAGCTATAAATCCTTTTCCTTTTGAAGAAGAAAGGATACATTTCAGATTGTCAGAATAAGGATATAATTTTACTAATTTATCGTTCATATTTGAGTCTACATAATAAATGAAATTTTTTGGACTCGACTTGCCTGAAGGAAGATTTTTTGGATTAATGGTAAATACTCTTCCTGATGAAGTAAAAATAAGTAATTTTTGATTCGAAAAAATTTTATGCGTTTCTACTATATCTTTTTGATTAGATTTTATTTTTTCAAAATCTAAATGGTCATTAAATGTTTTTAATAACCCTTCTTTGGTTATTGCAACGGTCATTTTAACTATATCTTCAAATTCCTCAAAATTTATGTCCTCATAGTTTTCATTTTTTGATAAAATAACAGTCTTACGCTTAAATTTGTTTTCTGATAAGTCTTTGTTTATAGCGTCTATTTCCTCTATTAAATAATCATTTAAAAAAATTTTATTTTTTGTTAATTTGCTTAAAAAATTCGACTCGACTTTTAATTTTTTAATTTCTTCCTTTGTCTCAATCTCATCTAATTTTTTAAGATAGCCTAAACGCATATTTAAAATTGCTTCTGTTTGATTTACAGTTAATTTATATTTTTTAATTATTTCTCTTTTAGGATCATCCTTGGTCCTAATTATTTTGATAATAAAATTCAAAAATTTATAAACTATCAAATATCCATATAAAATTTCTAACCTTTTATTAATTTTATCAATATTAAAAAAAGCTTTCCTTTTAATAGTGGTGAGTCGATAAGATATAAAATGATTAAGAATATCTTTTAATCCCAATTGTTTGGGCGATATCCCATCTAATAAGGTATTAAAATTGCAAGAATATCGAATTGCTAAATCAGATAATTTAAAACACAACTCAATTAATCTTGTAGAATCAATATTTCTATTTTTTGGTTTTAGTACAATTCGTATTTTTTCATCTGACTCATCCAAAATATCATCCAGAGGAATCTTTTTAATATTAATTAAATTAGCTAACTGCTCAATTAGCCTAGTTTTATTTACCTGATATGGAATTTCTGTAATTACTATTTGATATAAACCATGCATTAAATTTTCTATTTCCCACTTAGAGCGTATAGCAAATGATCCTTTACCAGATGAATAAATTTCTTTTTTTTCATCAATTGACATCACAATTTCTCCCCCAGTAGGTAAATCTGGGCCATAAAAATCTTTTAGTAAATTTGTAACTGTGATTTCTGGTTTTTTAATAATTTTTATTATCGCATTGTTTAATTCAAAAATATTATGCGGAGGTATATTGGTGGCCATGCCCACAGCTATACCCGCTGCACCATTTAATAATATATTTGGTAATTTAGTTGGTAGAACTACAGGTTCTAAATTTCGTCCATCATAATTTTCTTTTAAGTCTACGGCATTTTCCTCAATTCCATCAAAAAAATAGTTAGCTATTACATCTAACCTTGCTTCTGTGTACCTCATTGCTGCCGCATTATCGCCGTCTATATTCCCAAAATTACCTTGCCCTTCTATTAAGGGTACTCTTGTAGAAAAATTTTGTGCCATTCTAACTAAACTATCATAAATAGCTTGGTCCCCATGCGGATGAAACTTACCCATAACATCGCCCACAATTCTTGCACATTTTTTATAAGGAGAACCATGCATTAATTTTAATTGATACATAGAATAAATAATTCTCCTATGAACTGGCTTCAAACCATCTCTTACATCAGGCAAAGATCTCGAAATAATTGTTGAAATAGCATAGGATAAATATCTTTCACTTAATAAATCATCAATTGAAGTTTTAAATAATTTAGACATTCATAAATTATGCAGTGTATTTAATATTATTTTTTTAAAATTAATGAAGTAAATTGGCATTCTATAATTTATATTGTCTAAATGATTTTTTGTGAATATATTCTCAAATATAGTAAAAAAAGCATTTAAATTTTTGTATGATATTTTTTTTCTATTATTAAATAAATTATGTGGGAATTCTATAGTATTAGCGTTAGGCTCATATAAAAAATTTTGATTCACTAAATCATAATATTTACTTTCAAGATATTTTTTGTAATCAATTTGATATCCAATTAATTGGAGTAAATTAAATAACCATTCACAATAGTAAATAATCCAACGATTTTCATTAATAATAATTACAATTAATTTATAAACACTATTATAAAATCCCTTAATAATTTGCCCTTCTACAATAGAAATATTGATAAGACTCAATACAGAAAGTAATGCATGCAATTTATATTTATCATCAATTATTTTGCTAAGATAAGGTCTGGATATTTCAGCAGATATTGCAGGTGGAAAATTTTCGTTTTTTTTTTTAATTGAATAATCAATAAAATATCCTTTTTGATATATTAATTTTTTTTTTGATGAATTACCACCATAGACAATTCCTTGATTTACCTCATCTTTAGAAGATAAAATCTTAATAAATAAATCATTGTCTTTAATATTTTTTGAATAAAAAATTAAACCTTTTAATTTATCGGTCATTGTTGATATTTACTTGCAAATAAAGATGGACTTTACAATTTAAAATTTTATGAATTGCATTTTGACTATTTTCTCTAATTCTTTTAATTGTGTTACCCTTTTTACCTAGTATTATTGGCTTATAGCGTTCATTTTGTAATTCAATAGATTGTTTAATTTTTAAATCGTGATTTTTTAAATATTTAAATACCAAACTTCTAACTTTGATATTGTAAGGGATTTCTTGATGTAAAAATTCAAGAATAGCATTCCTTGTGCATTCATTAGTGATAAAAATATCATCTTTATTTGTAATTTCATCATTTTTGTACAACCATTCTTGAGTAATAGATTTTGTCCTTAAATAATTTGATAAATTAGTGATACCTTTATTATATTTAGCAGAAATATTAAAAAAAGATTCTATAAAATTAAATTTTTTAAGTTCATTAATATAAAACAGAATTTTTTCATTCTCTATTAAATCTATTTTATTAAAAACAAGAATAATTGATTTGTTTACTTCTGATATTTTATTTATATCACTTTCTATATCTTGATAGTTATATTTTGAAGAGTCAATTATGTACAAAATAAGATTAACCTGTTCAATTGCACTCCAAATATGAGTTTTATTTTTTTTTTGCAATAAATTAGAAGTCTTTAGAAAATTAGAACCTGGTGTATCATAAAAAATTATTTGCGTTGTATCAATATTTAGAATGCCTAATATTAAATCTTGAGTTGTGTTAATTTTTTTATTGATAATTGATATTTTTTCTCCAACAAAGGAATTAACTAATGTAGATTTACCAGCATTAGTTTTACCAACTAAAGCAACTTTAATTAATTTTTTTTTCATTAAGGATATTGAGTGCAATTTTAGCTGCGTTTTTTTCAGCTTCTTTTTTTGATTGGCCTGTAGCTTTGATTAATTTCAACTTCAAAACTTTTAATGACACAGTAAAAATAGGAGAATGTGAACGTCCTTCTTTTTTTATTAATTTATATACAGGAAGAATTTTATATTTATGTTGTGAGATTTCTTGAAGTTTTGTTTTGGAATCTTGTGCATTGGATGCCTCTAAATCTAAATAAGGTTCCCATATATTCTTTATAAACTTAAATACAGAATTATATCCACTATCAATATATATGCTTCCTATTAAAGATTCTACAGAATCAGCTAATATAGAAGTATTCATCCTATCGCTATTTTTTTTATGAGAGTATTTTAGGATTTTATCAATTTTTATTTCAAGAGCTATTTTATATAAAAAATCTTTTTGAACTAAATATGACATTTTTTGTGTTAATGATCCCTCATTAAAATTCTTATATTTATCAAAAATAAGAAATGCTATCACTATTCCTAGCACTCTATCACCTAAAAATTCCAACCTTTCAAATTCATTAATTAAATTTACTTTTAAAATTTTTTTATCTTTAATAAAGCTAGGATGAATTAGTGCTTTTAGTAAATTATCTTTATTATTAAAATTAAATTGAATATTATTTTGAAAATTTTCGAGGTGTTTATTTATTATCATTTAATACGTTTCATCAATCTATCAAATCTTATAGCCTTGGGCCATTTCCAAATTTCGAAAAAACGAGAATTTTCTAGTGAAAAAAAAATAAACTGAGCTTTACCCACAAGATTTTCAATCGGCACATAACCAATTACATTTATGAATCTGCTATCTTGAGAATTATCACGATTGTCTCCCATAACAAAAAAATGATCTTCAGGAACTGAAAATAATGGAGTATTATCAACAATGCCATTGTCCGTAATATCAAGCACTTCTATTTCTTTATTAAAAAAATATTCTTTATACTTCCTAATTCTTTTGTTATGGCCTTGTTTGTTAGTATCAATGAAATCATCAACTTTTTTTTTAATTATTAAATCATCGTTGATTATAATTGCTCCATTTTTGATTTTTATTTTATCCCCAGGTAAACCTATAACTCTTTTAATATAATCTGTTCTATTATCTTGGGGTGTTTTAAAAACTACAACATCTCCCCTATTTGGAATTTTACTCAAAATCTTACCGGGAATAAAAGGAAGTGAAAAAGGTAATGAATGTTTTGAATAACCATAGGACCATTTAGAAACAAAAATAAAATCTCCGACTAATAAATTTGGTTTCATTGATCCAGATGGAATATTGAAGGGTTCAGCAACAAAAGATCTAATTAGTAAAGCAATGAAAATAGCTAATAATATTGAGTTTATGTTATTGATTATATTTTTAATTTTCATATTTCAAAAATAATAACATTTGCAATTGCATAGTTTTTTTCATCACTCAATGAAACTTCGATATTGCAATTTTTTTTTGAAAGATTTTTTAATATAGAAAGAGCTCTATTATGTAAAATTATAAATGGTTTCCCAGCTGCATTATTGATAATCTCTATATCCTTCCAAAATACAAATTTAGTTAACCCAGTACCCAAAGCTTTCGCACAGGCTTCTTTTGCTGCATATCTTTTTGCATAAGAATTAACGCTATTAATTGTCTCTTCTGATCTCTTAATCTCACTTGACAAGAAACATCTTTTTTTAAACTTATTACCAAAATTAGTAATAGTTTTTTTAATTCTACGTGTATCAATAATATCGGTACCAATGCCTATAATCATTTTTAACCCTTTACTCTTATCAAAGAAGAAATTTCAGAAACCAATCTTAAAGCAGCAATAATATTATTTAAATGACTAACATCTCTTACTTCGATATCTATAATTATTTCAAAAAAATCAGTTTTGCGAGTAGTAAAATTAATATTTGAAATATTGCCGTTATTCTTAGCTATAATGGTAGTAACTTTACCTAAACTCCCTGGTTGATTTTTTAAAGTAACACTTATTCTGGTTGTGGAATTTTGTCTACCTCCACTGCTATTTTCCCAAGAAATATCTAACCATCGCTCAGGACTATCAGCATAAGAACTTAGTGTTTCACAATCTATTGTGTGTACTGAAACTCCAATACCTGCTGTTACAATACCCACTATTTGATCTCCAATAATTGGTGAGCAACATCCTGCCAAATGATAGGTCATTCCTGCAGTTAATCCTTTAAGTTTTATTGGTAAATTCGATTTAGATTTATTCTTTGAATAACTAATTTTTAATTCTGGATATATAGTTTTTAATACTTTTGTAGCGGTAATTGATCCAGATCCGACTAACTCAAAAATATCTTCATTTGTTTTACAATTAAAAGGTTTTAAAATATTATTTATAGCGCTATCTGAAAATTCAATATTTTCTTTTTTAAAAGCGTTCATCAAAATTTCTTTCCCAAATATTTCATACTCTTCTTTCTTCTTTGACCTCATAAACTTTCTAATTTGAGATTTAACTTTTGAAGTTACAGCAAATCTTTCCCATAATGGAGATGGTTGAGAATCGTCTGAGGTAAAAATTTCTATTTGATCTCCATTTTTGAGAATGGATTTTAAGGGTTGTAGTTTTCCATTAATTTTAGATGCTACACATTTATCCCCTACTTCTGAATGGATTGAGTACGCAAAATCAATGGGTGTAGCATTTTTAGGTAACTCTAATACATCTCCCTTAGGACTAAACACATAAATATTATCTTCAAACAGCTTAATCTTAGAATTTTCAATTAATTCATCTTGGGAAGATGAACTATTCATTAAGTCTAGTAATTCATGCATCCATCTATATTCTTTAGTATCCCTCTCTTTAATTTCTTTTGGATCTTTATATTTCCAATGAGCAGCAACACCAAATTCTGCAATTTGATTCATTACATTTGATCTAAATTGAATTTCAATTTTTCTATTTTGTGGTCCTATGACTGATGTATGTAAAGCTCGATAACCATTAATTTTAGGAGATGATATAAAATCTTTAAAGCGACCATGGATATAAGAATATTTACGATGCGTGACACCTAATAATTTATAACATTCTCTAGTAGAATTAGTTATAATCCTAAAAGCCATTATATCTGACAATTGTTCAAAAGAAATATCTTTATTTTTTATCTTATTCCAAATAGAATAAGGTGATTTTATTCTCCCATAAATTTTACAATCAACATTCTCATCTATAAATGATTTATTTAATTCATATCTTATCTCATCCACAACATTGACATCCTTAGAATTTAAATATTCTAATCTTTCCAAAATTGAATTCCTAGCTTCAGGATTAATAAACTGAAAAGATAAATCTTCTAATTTGTCTTGCCATTCTCTCATTCCTAATCTTTGTGCCAACGGCGCATAAATATCTAGTGTTTCTAAAGAAGTGCTAATTCTTTTATGATGATTATCAACAAACCTTAAAGTTTGCATGTTATGAAGTCTATCAGCCAATTTAATTAAAATTACCCTCAAATCCTTTGTTGCTGCTAATAGTAATTTTCTATAGTTTTCTCCAAGTTTCAAGTTTTTTACTTTTAACGAAAACTTGTTAATTTTAGTTAAGCCATCTACTAAATTAGATACTTCATTCCCAAAAATATTTTTTATCTCACTTGTAGTTATTATTGTATCCTCAACTGTATCATGAAGTAAACCAGTAACAATGGATGAGACGTCTAGTTTTATTCCAGTGAGAATTTTGGCTACTTCAATCGGATGATTAATATATGGTTCTCCAGATTTTCTTAACTGCTTGTCATGAGCTTGACTGCTAAAAGTAATGGCCTTAGAGATTACTTTAACTTCAGATTTTGGAATATACGAAATAGCAAGATCAATTAATTCTTTTATTTTTTTATTTTCCATAAAAAAATAACATTATATTTTAATGAGAAAAAATAAATAAATAGAGACGATTACTCTAATGATTGTGTATTTTCTTCAGTTTCATCTGATACAGTATTCTTTTCTATATCATCCCTAATTTCATATTGCTCTTCAATCTCACTGTCCTCAGAAGAAACAAGTTCTTTCATCTCCTCTTCTACGTCTGAAACATAAGATTTAGATTCTTCATTTTTATTTGTTGTCTCATTCGAAGACTCTAATTCGAGAATTTCATCTGCTTCATCACTTATTGTTACTGTTTGATATTCTTGAATTAAATTTTCTCTCATTTCATCCGTAGTTAAAGTAGAATCTGCAATCTCTCTAAGCGCAATTACTGTATTCTTATCATTTTCAGTTACAACAGTTGGTGTCTCACCTGAATATAATTTTCTCGCACGCTGCGAAGCAACTAAAACCAACTCAAATCTACTTGGTAATTTATCAATACAATCTTCTACTGTAATTCTCGCCATAGGGGCTTATAGTTATTATAAAATAAAAGTAAATTGAAATATTCTTATAAAGATCGGTTTTTTATCAATCTTTGTTTGTTAATCACCCACTCCTTATCTTTTATAGAAGCTCTTTTATCATGTTTTTTTTTACCTTTAGCAAGAGCTATTGTTAATTTTACCAAACCTTTGTCATTAAAATACAGTTTTATTGGTACTACTGTCATACCTTCTCTTCTTGAGGCGCCTATAATCTTATTAAGTTCTTTCTTCTTTACAAGTATCTTTCTTTCTCTAGTAGTACTGTTTTCTACATCTTTAGATGAAGAGTACTTTTTTATATGGCAATTTGTTAACCAAAGCTCTCCATCTTTCTCAATTGTGTACGACTCTTTAATAGAACCTGTGTTGATTCTTAAAGATTTAACCTCAGGTCCGGTTAAAACTAAACCCGCTTCAAATCTATCGCCAATCAAATAATCGTAAAAAGCCTTTTTATTTGCTGCTATTATTTGCATAAAAAATAATTAGATTAATCCAATCTCAACTAGACATTCCTTAACTAATGCTTTTGTACTATCTTTGATAGAAACCAAAGGTAGACGTGTTTCAGCACTACATAAATTTAATAATTCAGCTGCATATTTAACTGGCCCTGGACTTGACTCAACAAAAAGAACATGGTGAATTTTAGATAATTTAAAATTTATATCTTGAGCTAAATTAATTTTTCTCTCTCTCCATAGATTTTGCATATCTGAGCATAATTTTGGGGCAATGTTAGCTGTTACTGAAATACATCCTTGACCACCCTGTGCCAAATAAGCCAAAGCGGTGCCATCTTCGCCTGATAAATAACAAAAATCTTTTTGTATTTTTGTTTGAGTTAGAAGTGGTCTAAATAAATCATTGGTAGCATCTTTAACACCGACAATATTAGAAATATTTGATAAAACACTCATCGTATCAATTGTCATATCAACTATAGAGCGTCCAGGAATATTATAAATAATTATTGGAAGAGATGTTGATTCAGCAATCTTTTTAAAATGAGCTTGCAAACCTTCTTGTGTTGGCTTGTTATAATAAGGTGTAACGACTAAAGCTGCATCGGCTCCAGATTTTTCTGCATGATTTGTAAACTCTATAGCTTCAACTGTATTATTTGAACCAGTTCCAGCAATAACAGGTACTCTTTTATCTACAATCCTAACACACTCATCAACAACCTTTATGTGCTCTTGATGACTAAGGGTTGGAGATTCACCAGTTGTGCCGCAAGGAACAAAGCCATGGGATCCTTCACTCAAAGACCATTCAATTATTTTATAAAAAGATTCATAATCAATATTTCCATTTTTAAATGGAGTGATGAGTGCTGGTATACTTCCCTGGAACATTATAATAATAATATTTTGGCGGAGAGAGTGGGATTCGAACCCACGGAAGGGATTACTCCCTTCGGCAATTTAGCAAACTGCTGGTTTAAGCCACTCACCCATCTCTCCTACTGTTTAAAATGTTTACTTAATTTTTTTATAATCTTTTTGGAAGATTATGTCCAAAGGAAATTTCTTAAATAATTCACAAAGAGAAAAAATAATATATGTAAGAATTTGATGAAAATTATACAGTTGTTATAAAAATAATATAAATAAATTACCTTAATGAAAAGTTTATTATATAATTTTTGGTTTGGGAAAATAACATTATGGAAATCTTATTGGATTGTAGGAGAGTTAATTAATGCCTTAATAATATTTTTAATCTTTAATATAGAAATTAATTATTTTAATAATATTAATATTTATAATCAACTTCCTTTTATTAACTTTGATAATTTTCATTTTTTTAACAAAATAATACTAATAATTTGGACTATATATATAACTGTTGGGATATGGCGATCTGCAGAAAAATATAAAGGTAGTTTTATTTGGGTAGTATTAACTTTGATTTTTTTATCTTATAGAATTTTTACATTAAGATTAATTTTCTTTTGATCATGATAATTTCTTAATTAGAATATCATTAAGTATTTTTGGATTTGCCTTACCTTTACTGATTTGCATGGCTTGACCTACAAAAAAACCTAATAATTTAGTTTTACCTGCTTTGTAGTCATTCACTTTATCATAATTTAGCTTTAATATTTGATCTATTATCAGTTCAATTTCTTTAACATTTGTAACTTGAGCTAATCCTCGAGAATTTACAATTTCCTCTGGCGATAGACTATTTTTATACATATCTTCAAAAACATCTTTTGCAATTTTTCCTGAAATTTTATTAGAGATTATTAATTTAACTAATTGACCAAGATTATAAGGAGTAATTGGAGAATTGTGAATTTCAACTTCATTCTTTTTTAAAATTGCAAATAACTCAGAAGTAATCCAATTAACAACAAGTTTAGCTGATTTTTTTAAATCTTGATGACAACCCAAAACTTTATCAAAATAATCAGATATTGATTTTTCAATTGTTAAAACTGAAGAATCATAATTCGATAATTTATATTCATTAATGTATCTTTTTTTTCTTTCATCAGGAAGTTCAGGAATATCTTTTTTAATAATTTCTATAAAATCATCTTCAAGTTTTAATGGGAGTAAATCGGGATCAGGAAAGTATCTATAATCATGGGCTTCTTCTTTGCTTCTCATTGGTTTCGTTTTTCCTAATTGAGGATTAAACAACAAGGTATTTTGCTCAATTATACCTCCTTCTTCAATAATTTTGATCTGTCTCATTGCCTCATATTCAATAGCTTGTTTAATAAATTTGATTGAATTTAAATTTTTTATTTCACACCTAGTTCCAAGTTCTTCACCTGGTTTTCTAACTGAGATGTTAACATCAGTCCTAAGGGATCCTTCTTGCATATTGCCATCACATGTATCTAGATACATGAGTATAGATCTAATCTTAGTAATATAAAGAGATGCCTCGTGAGAGCTGTTTAAATCAGGTTCACTAACAATTTCCATTAAAGCTACCCCTGATCTATTTAAATCAACGTAAGTTTTAGAAGGATTTTGATCATGTAAACTTTTTCCAGCATCCTGCTCTAAATGTAATCTTACAATTCTTATATCTTTTGAAGAACCATCTTTGAAATCAATTGTCACAGCTCCTTCACCTATTATTGGGTGCTTATATTGACTAATTTGATAACCTTGGGGAAGATCTGCATAAAAATAATTTTTTCGATCAAAAACTGAATATCGGTTTATTTTTGCTTTTAATCCTAATCCTGTTTTAACAGCTTGCTTAATACAAAATTCATTTATAACTGGAAGCATTCCTGGCATTGCAGCATCGAACAAAGAGACTTGGCTATTTGGACTAGAGCCAAATTTTGTAGAAGAGGAACTAAATAATTTGGAATTAGATTTTATTTGAGCATGTATTTCTAAACCAATTACAGTTTCCCATTTAGAAAATTTTCCTTGAATTAAACTAGACATTGTTTTTTTCTAAATACAATCCAGCATTTAAAACTAATTGTTCATCAAAGTGTTTAGATAACAATTGTATGCCTAAAGGAAGACCATTTTGAGATTTACCAAAAGGAATTGAAATGCCTGGTATACCAGCAAGAGAAGCTGGTACGGTAAATATATCATTTAAATACATTTTAATTGGGTCATCTTCTTTCTCTCCTATTGGGAAAGCAGGACTAGGCGCAGTTGGAGTTAAAATAAAATCACATTCATTAAATGCTTCGTTAAAATCATTTGAAATTAATCTTCTGACTTTTTGTGCCTTCATATAATAAGCCTCATAATAACCAGCTGATAAAACATAAGTGCCAATTAATACTCTTCTTTTAACTTCTTTTCCAAAACCTTCACTACGAGTTAATTCATACATCTCATCTAATGATGTTCCTTCTTCAGATCTAAAACCATATCTAACACCGTCATACCTTGCCAAATTCGAAGAGGCTTCTGCGGGTGCAATTATATAATAGGCAGGAAGTGCATATTTTGTGTGTGGCAATGAAATATTTTTTACTTTTACTCCTCCTCTTTCTAAAGATTTAATTGCTTGCTCCCAAATTTTACTTATATCTTCAGGAATGTCTGGAAGTATATATTCTTTTGGCACACCTACAACTTTACCAGACATATCCTGATTTAAATTTTCAAAATAATTTGGTATTTCTCTATTGGCACTAGTACTATCTTTGTTATCATGACCAGCAATTTCTCTTAACAAAATTGCAGTATCAGCAATATTATTTGCAAAAACACCTGCTTGATCCAGACTAGAGGCAAAAGCTATTATACCCCACCTAGAACATAAACCATAAGTTGGTTTAATCCCAACTACTCCACAAAAACTTGCAGGTTGTCTAATTGAGCCTCCAGTATCTGTGCCGGTGGCACCTAAACATAAATTTGCCGCTACAGCTGCAGCTGAACCGCCAGAAGATCCTCCAGGCACAAGTTGTGAACCTCTAGGTGAAATTGGATTAATGGTATTGCCATAATAACTAGTATTAGTTGCAGAACCCATTGCAAATTCATCACAATTAGCTTTGCCTAAAAAAATAGAACCCTGATCCAATAATTTTTGAGAAACATGGGATTCATAAGATGGTTGAAAATTTTGTAAAATTTTTGAACCTGCTGTTGTAGGCATATTTTTTGTACAAAATAAATCTTTGATAGCTAAAGGAATGCCCTTTAACTTAAAATTTTTTTTTGAACTTTGTATTTTCTTTATCTGCTGTGAAATATTTTCTTCATCAAAATAAATAAATGCATTTAGATTTTTATTCTTTTTTATACGATTAATAAAAATATCATTTAATTCAACTATAGAAATTTTATTAGAATTAATTTTTTCTAAACTTTCAGTAATTGTATTAAATTCCATATTATTCTACTACCTTAGGTACAGCAAAATAATTTTCTAATTTTTCTGGGGCATTAGATAAAACTTCTTTGGATTGATCTTGTAAGTTTTCTTTATCTTTTCTTAGTGGCAATGTAGCTATGCTAACGTTGTTTAGTGGCTCAATATTATCAGTATTAACTTCATTTAATTTCTCAACCCAATCCAAAATAGAGCTTAATTGAGATGATAATTCTTCAATTTCTTCATCTCTAACTTTAATTCTGCAAAGTTTAGCAATTTTAAGGGTTGTATTTTTATCTATCTTCAACTTATATGCCTTTATGACTAATCCAAAAGTTTTTATTGAAAGTCTTAATACAGCACAAACGCTTTTGGGTCTAGATTTTGGTGATAAAACAATTGGAATAGCAGTCAGTGATAAATCACATACAATTGCTACTCCAATTAAAACAATTAGAAGAAAAAGTATCATAAATGATTTAATTGAACTGTTTGATTTAATAGAAGAATATAATGTAGGAGGATTAATCTTTGGGTTACCCCTTAGTTTAAATGGAAAAGAAAATAAAAGAACAGAAAAAGTAAGAAAATTTGTGAAGGCTATAGAATTGGAAAAAAATATCAAAATAACATTATATGATGAAAGGTTTTCATCTGATGTAATATTTAAAGAATTAAGAAAAAATCATAACTCTATTTCAAAAATTAAAAAAAAATTAGATCAACAAGCAGCTGCATATATTTTGCAAGGTTTTCTTGATAACTCAAAAAAAAACTAAAATATTCATTGTAATTATATTACACATAATTTACACATAATTTACACATATGAAAAAAATAAATCTGAAAGAAGATCATTTGCAAATATACAAAAGAGAAAATTCTAATGTATGGCAAATAAAAATAAAACTACCGCATAAAAAAGCATTAAGAATTTCATCAAGAACAAAAGTTTTGGAAGATGCAAAAAATATAGCATTGCACAAATATAATTTTTTTATCAAGGAAAGAAAAAATATAGATAAGAATTCTGAAAAAAACTTTCAATATAAAAAAATCCATTTAATAGAATCAAAAAATTTAAAAAAAAATGAAATAGAATGTTTTTTAATAGAATCAAACAAATATATTAAATTTAATAAACAAAACATTAAAAAATCAAACCTTCTAAAAGGTCGGACTGTTTTTAATCTTTTTTTTGAAGATTCAACTAGAACTAGAACAAGCTTTGAAGTTGCTGCGAAAAGGTTAGGGGCAGATCTTATCAACGTAGCGTTGAAAGATAGTTCTATAAATAAAGGTGAAACATTGTTTGACACAATGACAACTATTAACTCTATGGATCCAGATGTTTTGATTGTTCGACATCCTGAAGAAGGTATAAGCAAAAAAATTTCAAAAATAGTTAAAGCTTGTGTAATTAATGCTGGTGATGGAAGTCATGAACATCCTACTCAAGCTTTATTAGATGCTTTAACAATTAAAAAAAAGTTTGGGAGCTTTGCTAAATTAAAAATTGCTATTTGCGGTGATATTTTGCATAGTAGAGTAGCAAAATCGAATATAGAAATATTATCAACTCTTGGGGCTAAAATTAATATAATTGGCCCAAAAACACTTATTCCAAAGGATATTCAACAACCCAATATAAAGATTTATAATAATATGAAAGCAGGGTTAAAAAATTGTGATATTGTTATGATGTTAAGAATTCAAAAAGAGAGAATAGTTGGTAAACACATCACCAATGAAAAAGAATATTTTAATAAATTTGGCTTAGATTACAAAAAACTTGGTTATGCAAAAAAGCAAGCGTTTGTGATGCATCCTGGGCCAATGAATAGAGGGGTAGAAATAGACTCTAAACTAGCTGATGATGTTACTCGAAGCTTAATACAAGAACAAGTCTCTATGGGAGTAGCCATAAGGATGGCCTGTTTAGAAATATTAATAAATAATAAGGACAAATATGGGAGCTAATTACTTCATCTTATTAACTATAGTATATTTTTTTGGATCAATTCCTTTTGCTTATATTTTTCCTAAATTTTTTGGCATGGGAGATATAAGAGAGCTAGGATCTGGTAATGTTGGAGCTACCAATGTTTTGAGAACAGGAAACAAAGCACTAGCAATTGTTGTTTTGGTATTTGATATTATCAAGGGATTTGTCCCGCTCATAATTCTAAAAAATTATTATCACAATGATTTATCAGAATTTATTATCGTATTAATTGGGAGTGTAGTGATTCTTGGTCATATTTTTCCTATTTGGTTAAAATTCAAAGGTGGTAAAGGCGTGGCCACCTATATTGGTTTTTTATTTGCAATAAATTATATTTTTGGAATATTTTATATAATTACTTGGTTGTTAATTGCATTATTAAAAAAATATTCTTCTTTGGCCTCTATTACATCATTAGTGTTATTACCTTTTTTCGTAATGTTATTTTCTTATGAGAAAAATCTCATTTATCTTTTAATACTAATAAATTTAATTATAATTTCTAAACATTATTCAAACATTTATCGTCTTATTAATAAATCAGAAACTAAAATTAAATTTTAATTTTTTATTGAAAAATAAAGTTTTTTTTTAAAACTGTTGACGAAACAGAATTTAATTGACAGTTGGCTTTGTTTATATTCATGAACGTTTTAATTGTAGAGTCTCCTTCTAAAGCAAAATCAATAAATAAATATCTTGGTAATACCTATAAAGTCTTGGCTAGTGTTGGTCACGTAAGAGATTTAACAGCAAAAAATGACGCTATAGACACTGAAAATAATTTTCAAATGAAATGGGAAACTAGTGACCGAGGAAAAAAGGTTATTAAAGATATAGCAAATGCAGCTCAAAATTCTGAAAATTTATATCTAGCGACTGACCCTGATAGAGAGGGAGAAGCGATAGCATGGCATGTAGAAGAATTGCTTCGGGAAATGCCTAAATTAGCTAATTTAAATATTCATAGAATAACATTTAATGAAATTACCAAAAATGCAGTTCTAGAAGCTTTGAAAGAACCTAGAAAAGTAAATGAAAACCTTGTTAATGCATATTTAGCAAGAAGAGCGTTGGATTTTCTAGTTGGTTTTAATTTATCTCCAGTTTTATGGAGAAAACTTCCTGGAAGCAAATCAGCAGGTCGTGTCCAATCAGTAGCTTTAAAAATAATTACTGAACGTGAGTTTGAAATCGAAAAATTTAATCCAGAAGAGTATTGGTCATTAAAAGCTATTTTTAATAAAGGACAAGAAAAAGAGTTTGAGAGTAGATTAATAAAATTTAAAGATGAAAAAATAGAAAAATTAACAATTAAAACTGAGTCAGAAGCATCAAACTTTTTAGAAAAAATACAAAATAGTACATACAAAGTTAAAGAAATACAAAAGAAGGAAATAAAAAGAAATCCATATGCAGCATTTACTACTTCAGGTATGCAAATTGAGGCTAGTAGAAAGTTAGGATTTTCAGCAAATCAAACAATGAGAACTGCTCAAAAATTATACGAAGGTACTGAGATTAACGGTGAACCTACGGGCTTAATTACATATATGCGCACAGACAGTGTTACTATGTCAAAGGATGCGATAAGAGAAGTTAGAAGTTTTGTTTTAGAAAAATTAGGCAATGAATATATACCGGCTGAACCTAGAATTTATAAATCTAAAGCTAAAAATGCTCAAGAAGCGCATGAATGTATTAGGCCTACTAATATTAAGTTAAGTCCTGAAGAATTAAAAAAATATTTAAATTCTGATGAATATAAACTTTATGAAATTATTTGGCAGAGAGCAGTATCTTCTCAGATGGCTAGTGCAATTATTGATCAAGTATTAGTAGATATTACCAATGAACAGGATATTATAGTTTTTAGATCTAATGGATCTTCAATCAAGTTTCCTGGAATGCTTGCTGTTTATCAAGAAACTAAAGAAGAAGATAAAAAAGAAGATGAGGATGATAAATCATCTTTGCTTCCTCCTCTTGTTCAAGGAGATCTCCTTAACCTTATTAAAGCAGAAAAAAACCAGCATTTTACGCTCCCTCCTCCCAGATATACGGAGGCTAGTCTTGTAAAAAAATTAGAGGAATTAGGCATTGGAAGGCCTTCAACATATGCTTCAATCATTAAAGTGTTACAAGATAGAAATTATGTATTATTGGATAAAAAAAGATTCAACCCTCATGATAGAGGAAGAGTAGTTTCTGTTTTTTTAGAAAATTATTTTAATAAATATGTAGAATATGACTTTACCGCAGGTTTGGAAAATCAGTTAGATGAAATTTCAAATGGAAAATTAAATTGGAAAGAAGTTATTCAAAAATTTTGGAAAACATTTAAACAATTATGTGATGAGACCATAGGAAAATCCAATAGAGAAATTATTGATGTTTTAGACAATGCTCTTGGGTCTCATTTTTTTCCTCCAAAAGGTGAAGACAAAGATAGAGAATGCCCAAACTGCAAAAATGGAAGGATAGGTTTAAAAGTAGGGAAATTCGGGGGCTTTATTGGATGTTCAAATTATCCAGAATGTAAATATACAGTTCAATTTAATCAAATTACAGATGCAAAAAACGGAACATTAACAAGCCCAAAAGAAATTGGAATTTATCCAGAAACGGGGGAAATAATTACAATTAGAAAAGGTCCTTATGGATTATATATGCAGGTTGGAGAAGGAACAGATGAAAAGAAGCCTAAGAGAGTTTCAATTCCTAAAAACTTTGAACCAAATGAAATAGGGCTAAATACTGCAATCCAGCTATTAGCTCTCCCCAGAAAACTCGGTTTTCATCCAGAAAATAATTTAACAGTAAGTGCTGGTATAGGAATGTATGGTCCATACATCCTCCATAATAAAAAATATAAAGCCTTGGAAAAAACAGATAATATTTTGGATATAGATTTAGAAAGAGCAGTTGAACTAATAGCAAAGCCTACAATAAGAGGTAATGCTACCTTAAAAAACTTTGGTGAGCATCCTCAAGAAAAAAAAGAAATTACAGCCCATGATGGTAAATATGGAACCTATGTGAAATGTGGTAGAATCAATGCATCTTTGCTTGGTGATCAAACCGTGAGTACTTTAAGCTTAGAAGATGCCATAAAACTAATTAATGATAGAAAAGTTAAATTGGGTCAAAAAGTTTCGAAAAAAAAAGATAAAGTAAAAAAAGTAAATAATAGTAAAAAATAATTTTATATTGATAAATTTTTTGAATCAGATACTCTCATGCAAATGAGAGAAAATATTACACTATCAAACATAAGAAAATTTAATAAAAGTTTTAATTCATCTTCATCTAATCAATTAGCAAGAAACGCTTTAATACAAAATGATATCAATAAAGTTGCTGTTCATTGGGAAAATTTTAGTAAAATAAACCATGTTTTTTCTAATACAATTTCAAAGCAATTACCTGTAACAAATCAAAAATCTTCAGGAAGATGCTGGGGTTTTGCAGGTTTAAATCTTCTTAGATTAGAAATTGCTAAAAATTATAACTTATCAAATTTTGAGTTTTCTCAAAATTATTTTATGTTCTGGGACAAATTAGAAAAGGCTAATTACTTTTTAGAAAATATTTTAAAAACCCTTGATCAAAATTACGATAGTCGCCTAATGATGCATCTTCTGCAGGCTCCTGTTCAAGATGGAGGTCAATGGGATATGTTTGTAAACTTAATTGAAAAATATGGCTTGGTTCCCAAATCAGTTATGCCTGAAACAAATCATAGTAGTAAATCTAGTATGATGAATTATTTTTTAACTCATAAATTAAGAGAGTGTGCCTTTATTTTAAGGAAATCAAAAAAACCTAGAACTACAATAAAACAATTGAAAAGTAAGAAGGAAGAAATGATATCTGTAATATACTCGCTACTCTGTATGTTTTTAGGCAATCCACCAACAAAATTTGATTGGTCAATAAAAGATAAGAACAACAAATTTACTAGATTTAATAATTTAGATCCTCTTGATTTTTATCATAAATTTACCAAGGTAAAATTAAAAAATAAAGTATGTTTAATACATGCGCCTATGTCTAACAAAAAAATGAACGAACTTTATACTATAGATTTCCTTGGAAATGTAGTTGGTGGCAATATTATTAAATATGCCAATGTAGAAATTAATGAATTAAAAAAAGCAGCAATAAAATCAATAAAAAATGATGAGGCAGTTTGGTTTGGTTGTGATGTAGGTAAGATGTTTAATAGAGAATTAGGAATAATGGATATGGATTTATATGATTATGAAAAGCTTTTTGATACAAAATTTAAAATGAATAAAGCTTCCCGTTTAGAATACGGCGATAGCGCAATGACACATGCAATGCTTTTTACCGGTGTGGATCTGAAAGGAAATACCCCGACAAAATGGAGAGTAGAAAACAGCTGGGGAGACAAGAATGGCGATAAAGGATATTATCTTATGAGTGATAGTTGGTTTGATGAATATAATTATGAAGTTGTTGTTGACAAAAAATATTTATCTAACAAATCATTAGAAATTTTTAACAGAAAACCTCATAATCTTGAGCCTTGGGACCCCATGGGGGCTCTTGCAGTTAGTTAGGTGAATCCTGAAAATAAAAAAAAATTATGGGGTGAAATTTTAAAAGTAGGAGATTTTTTAAAAAATAAGCTTCCTGATCATCCCAATCATCCCAAAGGTAGAAATTCATATGCTCATGTAGCTTTAGAAATTAAAAATAAATTTGATATGTCTTACAAAGATTTACCAGATGATCAATATGTCAGTGTTTTGGATTTCTTAAATTATATTAAAAAGAATCCTAATTAGGAAAATTTAGTTTTTTATTATTAATAGGTAAAAATACCACCGCCAAAGTAACAAATATCATTAAGGTACAGCTGATATAAAAAAGATTTGTAAACTCTTGTGTTTCTTCATAAATTTTTGAAATTAAAAAAACTGCAATAGGAGCTGATCCAAAAGCAATTATAAATTTAAAACCATAAATTAATCCATGATGTTTTTCAGGAGTAAATTTAGCTAGTAAAATATTTTCAGTTGGTAAAATGCTAGAATTGAACATTGCTGCAATTAAACAAACGATAATTAATGGTAAACCGGTAAAATATGCAATACAGAAAAAACAAGGAACTTGTGCAGCGATACCAATGACATATATTTTTTTTAATGAAAATTTATCTGCCATTATTCCCCCTACAAGAGTCATTAAACCAGCTATGCCGTAGATAGCCCCTATAATGGCTCCTATTGCGAATGTAGATAAATTTTGGATCCTGATATCAAAAACTTTTGGAATGGAAGTTTGCATTATTTGAAATGTTAAGCCTAATGCAAACATTGAAAACAACATAATACTTGCTATTAAAATTAAATCATTAGATAAATTACTTAGATGCAGGTTTTTAGATTTAATATTTTGAAAAGATATATGTTTATTAATAATAAAAATAAAAAGAATTATTCCAACAAATATTGAAACAATCCCAGGTAATATAAAGGCAACTTTCCAATCGAAATACTTTATTAATAAACCTGCTATAAAGGCGCCTGAACCTATCCCTATCCCTCCAAAAATTCCATTGATGCCAAGTGCTCTTCCTTTTTTATCTGAAGAATTAACAACCCAAGCTATTCCAACTGGATGATAAATTGAACATGATAAACCAAGTAAAGAAAGCCCTAGAAATAATAAAAATTTTTCATTACTTAGGCCGCATAAAATTGAAGAAAAACCCATACCAAAAAACATAATAACCATCATAAAAGAGCGGCTCCATTTATCGCTTAACCACCCTGCAGGTAATGCGCCTAAACCGATTAATAGTGCTCCAAGAGTCCAAAGAGAAATCAATTCGTTATAGGTAAAGTTCCATTCTTGTTCGAGTGAAAGAATAATAACAAAATAAAAAGCAGCAAACATATGCATAAATGCATGTCCTATTGAAGAAAAAAAAATAGTTAAACTAGAATTATTCAATTTTTTTTAATTTTAAGGATAAAGAATTTATACAATATCTTAATCCTGTTATGTTAGGTCCATCATTGAAAAGATGCCCTAAATGTGAATCACATGAAGCACAGATAACTTCAGTTCTAATCATGCCATCGGAGTTATCTTGGACTTCGAGTACATTTTTGTTGTTTATAGTTTGAAAAAAACTTGGCCAGCCTGAACCTGAATCAAATTTTGTATCGCTAGAAAACAATTGATTCCCGCAACAAGCACAACAGTAAATACCTTTTGTTTTTTCATGAAGATATTTGCCAGTATAAGGCTTTTCAGTTTCTGATTTCCTCGTAATATTGTACGTTTTCTCATCAAGCGAGCTCTTCCATTCTGTTGCAGATTTTTTAATTTTGTCCATTGTTACTTTTTCTTATAACTAAATATATACCTGTAAATATCAGTAATGCTCCCACAACATGAAATAATTCCAATTTTTCTTTAAGAAATATTATTGAAATCAAACTGCTAAATATAGGAATTAAGCTTAAAAACAAACCTGAATTATTAACTCCTATAATTTTAATGGCTTTAATCCATAATAAATAGGAAACTAAGGCTGGACCAATACCGACATATAAAACAAGTAAAAAGCCATATTGTTCATTTATTGTAAATGATTGATTAATTATAGATTCAAAAATGTAGAAGGGTATAACAAAAATATTGCCAATAAAAAAAATTAAAAATAAAAAACTAATATTATCAATTTCTTTTGGTATTTTTTTTATCATTACCGAATAAAATGCCCAACAAGAAACGCATCCGAGCATCCAAATATCCCCCACAACAAAATTTAAAGAACCTAAATTTAGAATATCTCCTCTAATAATAATATTTACAAAACCTATAAAAGAAATAATAACTCCGGTAAATTGAAGGTAAGAAATTTTTGAATTGTAAATGATTAAAGATAAAATAATAATCATTGAAGGTGCAAATGAAGGCATCAAAGATGAACTGACTACAGAAGAAGTAGTAAGCGCAATATTCATAAAAGTGTTAAATATGGAAACGCTAAGAATAGATAAAATTATAATTATTTTCCAATTTTTTTTAAAAATCTCATATATGAGTTTTATTCTATTAAATACGAGTGGTAGTAATATTATTAAAACAACAAGATTGCGATAAAAACTAAGCTTAATGGGCTCTAAAGTAATAATGCTAGCAATTTTAGCTGCAATGATATTACCTCCCCAAAGGGCGGTTGCAAATATTAAAAAAATATAAGCTGAAATTATTTTGGATTTATCCATTAAAAGCGGTCATTAACTTATCTTCACATCGTTTAGCAATCTCAATATTTTTTTCCTTTATGTAACCGAAACCTCTAATTTGATCAGGGGTAGATGCAATTTCAACAGCTAATGCATAATTTTCTATGGTTAATTTAGAGCAAATTTCTAGAATTCGGTCTTTATAATTATTAATAAGCAATCTTTCAATTTTTCTTTCCTCAAAATATCCAAAGAGATCAAAATAAGTTCCTCTTAAAAACTTAAACATGCTAATGAATTTAAATAAAATCATAATCCAAGAGCCAAAATTAATTTTTAAAGGATAACCAGTAACTTTGTCTTTTGTGCAAAAAATGGGAGGAGATAAATGATAATTAATTTTAAAATTACCTTCAAAAGTTTCATTAATTTTATTTATAAATTCATTATCCGAATAAAGTCTGGCAACTTCATATTCATCTTTATATGACATTAATTTAAAATAATTAATTGCAACAGCATTGGAAAAATTTTTTATGTCAACGCTGATCTTTTCCTCACACTTTTTAACATAATCAACTAATTCCTTATATTTATCAGCATATTTTTTATTTTGATATTTTATAAGAAAATTATATCGATCAACAAATTTTTCATCAAAGTCAGTTATTACTTTTTCTTTTTCATTAATTAGATTTAGTATTTCCTCTTTCATATTTATTGAATGTCTCCCTAATCTAAAAGCATGAATATTTTCATCAATACTAACGCCATTTAACTGTATTGCTTGTTCAATAGCATTTGCTTTAATAGGAATGAATCCTGATTGATAAGCGTTTCCAACAATAAACATATTAGATAAAATAGAATCTCCTAATATTTTGTTTGTAATCGTATTTGAAGGCATAAAATCAATATTATTTTTACCGAGAATATTTATTAAATTTTCTTTCATTTTATCAAATGGAAGGAAAAAATTTTTATCTCTTGTAAATTCTCCAGTCATTATTTCATCGGAATTAATAATTGATTTTGTTTTTTGTTTATCCAAGGTTTTTAATACTTCTGCATCATTGGCTACAAGTAAGTCAAAGCCCATTAATAAATTGGTATCACCATATGAAAGTCTTATTGTACTTATTTCCTTTGGATCATTAAAAATTCTTAAAAAACTTTTAACTGCCCCGCCTTTTTGGGCAAGACCCGTCATGTCAAGAACACCTGATCCTTTACCATCTATTTGCGCCGCTGTAGCTAGTATAGCTCCAATTGTTACTACACCTGTACCTCCAATTCCTGCTATCATAATCCCATATGATTGTTGAATTTCAGGTAAAATTGGTTCAGAAATAGTTGAATTTATTCTTTCTATTAGTGAATTATTAACATTTGTTTTTAATTTAACATCTCCTACAACTGACACAAAGCTTGGGCAAAATCCATCTACACACGAATAATCTTTATTACAATTAGATTGATCTATTTGTCTTTTGCGTCCATATTCCGTTTCTACCGGAACAATTGAAATGCAATTTGATTGTATTCCGCAATCTCCACACCCTTCACATACTTTTTCATTTATAAATATTTTTTTATTTGGCTCAGGTAATATAGATTTTTTTATCCTACGTCTTTTTTCAGCAGCACATGTTTGATCATAAATTATAGCCGTAGTATCATTAATTTGACTGAGCTTTATTTGAACATCAATTATTTCTTTTCTATCATATACTTTTGAATTATTAGAAAATTTATCTCTTGATTTATATTTATTTGGTTCATCTGTAATAATTGCTATTTTTTTAACTCCTTCTGATTCAAGTTGTCTAGACATTTGCGCAACAGTTGGTAATCCATCAAGAGCCTGCCCCCCTGTTAAAGCAACAGCATCGTTATATAGAATTTTAAATGTCATTTTTGTTTTGGCTGCCACAGCATGTCTGATAGATAAAATGCCTGAATGAATATACGTTCCATCTCCCATATTTTGAAAAATATGGTCTGTATTACTAAAAACAGATTCACCAACCCAGCTAGCCCCTTCAGAACCCATCTGCGTAAAACCTTCATTATTTCTTTCCATATTCTGAACTAGATAAGCGCAGCTAATACCAGTAATAGCTCTTGTATTTTCTGGGATCTTTGTTGAGGTATTGTGCGGACATCCGGAACAAAAATATGGAGTTCTTTCAATATTAAGAACATTATTATTGTTCTTAAGTAAATTTTTAAGATTATTGATGTTATTTTGAATTTTTTCAGATGAATGAATTTGACTTATATGTTTGTATAATTTTATAGCTATAATACCTGGATCTAAAGATCCTGAAGAAAGAAATAAATCATTATTTTCTTCGTCTAATTTCCCGATAATTTTAATATTTTTATTAGTATTAAAAAGTATCTCTTTTATCTGGGTTTCAATTAAAGATCTTTTTTCTTCTACAACAATAATCTTCTCTAATCCTTGAGAAAATTCTTCAATAATAGTATTTTCTAAAGGCCAAGGCATTGCTATTTTTAGAAATTTGATTCCAATTTGTTTTGATAAATTTTTATCTATTCCAATTTTTTCAAATGCTAATTTTGTATCTAAATATGATTTACCCGTAGTAACAATTCCAATTTTAGAATTAGGAAAGTTATATTTAATCTCATTTAATTTGTTTATTTTACAAAACTCCTTTACAACTTTAATTTTATGATAATGCAAACGATGTTCTTTAGCTTGCGGAGAATCATTTAATCGAATATTTAAACCTTCGTCAGGTAAGATTTTACTATTAACATCCTTTATTGAATGTCTATTTTCATTTAAATCTACAGTAGCCCCTGAACTGACATTATCATGAACGCATTTTATTCCTATCCAGCAACCACTTTGTCTCGACAAATGAATGCCGTATGATCCATAGTCAAGTATTTCTTGTACGCCACTTGGATTGAAAAAAGGAATCATTGCATCAATCATTGCAAATTCACTTTGATGAGAAGTTGTTGATGATTCACAAATATGATCATCTCCCATGAGTGCAAGAACTCCTCCATATTTAGATGTTCCCGCAAGATTAACATGTTTTAAAGCATCTCCTGCCCTATCAACTCCCGGTCCTTTACCATACCAAATTCCAAAAACTCCATCATATTTACCTTCTCCTCGTAAGTTAGATTGTTGTGTTCCCCATAATGAAGTAGCTGCTAATTCTTCATTTATACCTGGTTGAAATTGAATATTATTAGCATTTAAATAATCAAGATTTTTTAATATTTGCTGATCATATCCACCTAAAGGTGATCCTCTATATCCAGAAATATAACAAGCAGTTTTTAGATTATTTTTATTATCTTTTCTTATTTGTACTAATGGAATTCTTACTAGGGCTTGAGTACCTGTAAGAAAACGAATTCCATTTTCTAATGTGTACTTATCTTCAAGTTTAGTGTCCATCTAATTAAATATAAACTAATTGAATTTATTTTAGTAATGAAATTAAACTTGATGTATCCCATCTATTACCGCCATTTTCTTGAACTTCCTGATAATATTCATCTACAATTTTAGTAATAGGAAGTTTAGAATTGTTTTTTTTAGCTTCATTAAAGCAATAAGATAAATCTTTTCTCATCCAATCAACTGCAAATCCGTAATCAAATTTGCCATCTAGCATAGTACGGTATCTATTCTCCATTTGCCACGATTGTGCAGCACCTTTAGAAATAACCCTTAATACTTTTTCCATATCCAATTTTGCTTTTTCTCCAAAAGCCATGGCTTCAGATAAACCTTGGACTAAACCTGCTATACATATTTGGTTAATCATTTTGGTTAACTGACCGCTGCCAGATGGTCCAATTAATTCTATAGCCTTTCCATAACTTGAGAGGATGGGCCTAACTTTTTCAAAAGCCTCTTTTTCACCTCCAACCATA
>Ga0209554_1000052_pt1 | contig 82304 bp, 63 predicted proteins | sample MarorgKNORR_S2LV_5_FD_188221 | JGI IMG/M metagenome (GOLD analysis project Ga0209554, IMG submission 188221) | Marine microbial communities from the Southern Atlantic Ocean, analyzing organic carbon cycling - Bottom_A/KNORR_S2/LV (SPAdes) (version 2) | ecosystem: Environmental > Aquatic > Marine...
CCGCCGGAGACAACGCGGACGGCCTGTCGGTACTGCTCGCGTTGGCTCGACACTTCGCCAAACCCGAGAACCGGCCCGAGCGCACGCTCGTATTCGTCGCCAGCGCAGGTCACCATTCGCCCGGCATGAACGGCCCACGAAGCTTCGTCGCGATGAACCCTGAGCTCGTGGCGAGTAGCGTACTCGTCTTCAACATCGAGCACGTGGCGCAGCGCAACTTATCCAGGGCCCGCAGCCTATTCGACGATGGTTATAGGGAGTACATCGCGGACTCGGGCGAAGCGCCCATCGTCGCGGGCATCACCAATCGCTCGCCCTTCCTCGAGGACCTCATTCGGCGCGGCGTCGAGCGTTACGGGATCAATTTTGTCTCCGGCGCGTCGACCATGGCGAGCGGAGAAGGGGGCGGGTACCGGTCCCTAGGTGTGCCGATCGTCACCGCGATGCAGGCACCGCCGCTCTACCACACCAGTGGCGAGGTGCTGGAGACGATCTCCACACCGGGCCTGGAACGCATGGCGCGGTTTCTGGCGTTTTTCGTCAGAGGGGTGGACGCTGCTCCGCTACGGGAAATCGATCCGTAGAGAGAAACTCGTTAGGCGCTTCGCCGACACCGTCGACCACGTCCGCCACCGAGACTCGTTCCTGAAGCGTCTCCAACTGGCGCAGCACGACGTCGGCGCGCCCCTCTTCCATCGCCACCGAGTTAGGAGCCACGGTCCAGAAGCTCGCCGCCGCCGCCGGCCAATCGTTTAGAATCTCGCGGGCGAGCAGCGACTCCGTCTCCGCCTGATGTCGCTCGATCAAGGCCTTCAGCAGTTCGATCTCTCCGGCCTCGCTGGTGCGCTCCAAGGTCACGAACTCGCGGTTCACGCGTGTCGGGAATTCGCCACGCGGGTCCATCACGAAGGCCAGACCGCCCGACATGCCGGCACCGAAGTTACGACCGGCCTCACCGAGCACGACCACCACTCCTTCCGTCATGTACTCGCAGCCATGCTCACCGACACCTTCCACCACCGCGACGCCACCCGAGTTGCGTACCGCGAAGCGCTCGCCGGCACGACCCGCGATGAAGAGGCTGCCGCCGGTCGCGCCATAGAGCACCGTGTTACCGACCAACACGGCATCGGCACCCTGGAACTCGGCTCCGACAGGCAGGCCGATGGCGATCTCTCCCCCGCTCATGCCCTTGGCGACGTAGTCGTTGGCTTCGCCCACCAGGCGCAGGTGTACCCCGTTCGCCAGCCAGGCGCCAAACGACTGCCCGGCCGATCCTGAGAAATTAAGGTCCAGCGTGCCTTCAGGCAGCCCCGCGTCGCCGTGGATGCCGGCGATGCGCACCGAGATACGCCCACCCACCGTGCGGTCCGTATTCTCGATCCCATACGAGCCCCTGAAGGGCGTGCCGTCCTCGAGCGTGCTGCCGAGTCGGGCGAGGATGTGGTCGTCCAGTGTAGTGCCCGGGCGGTCGTTGCGATCCTGAACGCAGTGCAGTGGCGCTCCCGCGGCCGGCGTGATGAGCTTCGAGAGGTCCACGCCCCTCCACCGACTATTCTCGTCTGCGGGAACCTGCCGCAGCAGCGGTGCGTGACCCATGAGGTCCTCGAGCCGCTCGTAGCCCAACTCGGCCAGAATCTCGCGCACTTCCTCCGCAACATGCGTGAGGAAGCTGATGAGCATTTCGGGCGTCCCGAAGTACTTCTTGCGTAGCTCCTCGGCTTGTGTGGCGATGCCCACCGGGCAGGTGTTGCTGTGGCACTGTCGCGCCATCTTGCACCCGATGGCGATCAATGCGGTCGTTCCAAAGCCGTAGCGGTCCGCTCCGAGCATGGCGGCCATGACGACGTCGCGGCCGGTGTGGAGTCCGCCGTCGACGGCCAAGGTGACGCGTCCGCGCAATCCGTTCATGACCAGGACCTGCTGCGTTTCCGCCAGGCCGAGCTCCCAGGGGCTGCCGGCATACTTGACCGACGACAGTGGCGAAGCGCCCGTACCACCGTCCGCGCCACTGATCTGGATTACATCCGCGTATGCTTTGGCTACGCCTGCCGCGATCGTGCCGACGCCCTCGGACGCCACCAACTTCACAGCGACCTTCGCGGTCGCGTTGGCGGTCTTGAGGTCGTAAATGAGCTGGGCCAAGTCCTCGATGGAGTAGATGTCGTGGTGCGGAGGCGGCGAGATCAACGGCGTTCCCGGGATCACGTGCCGGAGGCTCGCGATGTACGGCGTGACCTTGTGGCCCGGCAGTTGGCCGCCCTCTCCCGGCTTGGAGCCCTGCGCCATCTTGATCTCGAGCTGCCGTGCGCCGGCCAAATACGCCGGTGTCACTCCGAAGCGGCCCGAGGCGACTTGCTTGACCGCTGAGTTCGCGTCCCGCCGGTCGCCGTCGGCGGTGTAGCGACGGGGGTCCTCTCCTCCTTCGCCGGTGTTGGCGAGGCCTCCGATCCGGTTCATGGCTCGAGCTACGTCCTCGTGGGCCTGGCGACTCAACGCGCCCAACGACATCGCACCCGTTTGGAATCGGCGCAGAACCTCATCTACCGACTCCACTCGATCAATGTCGATCGGCTCCCGGTCCGTCTTGAAGTCCAGTAGGTCGCGCAGCGCAGAAGGCGGGCGGGAGTGAACGAGCTCGGAGTAGGCGCGGTATTCCTCCTTGCCGCCCCCCTGAACTACCGCGTGCAACGCCCTCCAGACTTGCGGTCCGTTGGCGTGATAGTCGCTGTCGCGGCGGAACTTGTACCAGCCGCCGCGTTCCATCGCCTCCCCAGCGAAGGCACGTCCATGACGTTCAAGCACGTCTCCGGCAATTTCTCGAAATCCGATGCCGCCAATGCGGGACGTGGTGCCTGGGAAGGAGCGCTGGATCACCTCGTCGCCGAGCCCCAACGCCTCGAAGATCTGAGCGCCGTGGTAGGAAGACACCGCCGAGATGCCCATCTTGGACATTACCTTGAGTATGCCGGCCTCGGCAGCCTGGACGTAGGCTCGTACCGCCTCCTCAGCGTCGCTCTCCCCAAGCTTTCCAGCGTCCGCGAGACCCGCCACCGTCTCCAGAGCGAGATAGGGGTAGATCGCCGAGGCGCCAAAGCCGATCAGCGCGGCCAGATGGTGCACATCGCGCGCGTCGCCCGCCTCGGCCAGAATGCTGGCGCGCATGCGCCGGCCGGTGCGGATGAGGTGGTGGTGCACGCTGGCGACCGCGAGCAACATGGGGATCGGCGCACGCCGCTCGTCGACGAGACGGTCGCTGATGACCAGCGCGCTGTGCCCCTCGTCCACCGCCGATGCCGCAGCCTCGCACAGATCGTCGAGCGCACGCTTGAGTCCCTCAACGCCTTCCGCCGCCGGGAAGCTGGCCGTCAGGTCGGCGAAGCTGAGCCGCTTGGTAGGCGTGCGCCGCAGAGACGCCCATTCGTCTGATGTGAGCACCGGGCTCCTGAGATGCAGCAGTCGAGCCGCTTCCGGCCTCTCGTCGAGGATCGAATGCCGCACACCGAGGTAGGTGTGCAGCGACATCACGATGCGCTCCCGGATCGAGTCGATCGGGGGGTTGGTCACTTGCGCGAAACGCTGTCGGAAATAGCTGTAGAGCGACCGCTGCGCTTCGTTCAGCGCCGACGGCGGTGTGTCGTCGCCCATCGAGCCGATGGACTCCGCGCCGTCTCGCGCCATGGGCGTGAGCACGTCCCTGACCTCCTCACGCGTGTACCCATGCAGCACCTGCATCTTGGGGACGTCGGAGGTCGTCACTTCGCTAGCGGGACTCTTATTGCCGGACACGGGGTGATCGAGGTGCTGGAGGTTGCCTTGCACCCAACGGCCATACGGCCGGGCCATCGAGAGCCTCAGCTTGATGTCATCGTTGCGCAGGAACCGACGCTCTACAGTATCAACGGCGATCATCTCTCCTGGGCCCACGCGTCCGGACTCAACGATCTCCTTGAGCGGCAGTCCGAGAAGCCCGACCTCCGAACTCATCACTACCAGGCGGTCCGACGTCACCTGGTAGCGTGCAGGACGCAAGCCGTTGCGATCCATCGCGGCGGCCGCGACCACCCCGTCGGTAAAGGCGGTCGCCGCGGGCCCGTCCCAAGGCTCCATGAGGCAGGCGTGATACTCGTAAAAGGCACGCAGTTGCGGATCCATGTTGGGCATGTTTTCCCATGCCTCTGGAACCAGCATCGCCATCGCATGGAGCACGTCGCGTCCCGACGTGGTGAGCAACTCCAGAGCTTCATCCAAGGAAGCGGTATCGGAGCCGATCGGCTCGATGATCGGAATCAAGTCCTGCATCTTCTCGCCCCAGATGGGGGAGGTGAGCTCGGGCTCTCGCGCGGACATCCAGTTGCGGTTTCCGAGAAGCGTGTTGATCTCGCCGTTGTGCGCGATGAATCGGAAGGGCTGGGCAAGCTTCCAATTGGGCAGCGTGTTGGTGGCAAACCGCTGGTGGAACAGCGCCAGTGCGGACCGGGTGCGCGGGTCCGCCAGGTCCGGGAAGAAGCTGCGGAGCTGTGGAGCGACCATCAGGCCCTTATAGACGATGGTGCGCGCCGACATCGATACGATGTAGGCGTCGACGTCATGCTCCCGATAGGCTGCTTCGGCTCGCCTACGTGCTAGGTAGAGCAGCCGCTCGAACTCGATGCCCGACAGGTCCGGCGCTTTGGCGAGCAGGAGTTGTTCGATTCCAGGCAGCGACTCCAGCGCGCCGCCGCCGAGCATCGAGGGGTCGACAGGAACCGTACGCCACCCCAGCACATCGAGGCCGCTACCCTGCGCGGAGGCTTCGAGTAATTTACGCGCCCTCGGACGCGCGCTGGCCTCGGTGGGCAGGAAGACCATAGCCACGCCGAGGCGGTCGAGCTCGTTGGGCCTCAGACCCCAATACTCGGCATCGTCCGCTAGCAGCGCGTGGGGAATCTGGATCGTGAGTCCCGCGCCATCACCGGATGCCGCGTCCGCCGAAACGGCACCGCGATGCGTGAGACCGACGAGCGCGCGTACTGCCAACTCGACGACCCGGTGGCTCGCCTCGCCATCGATACTGGCCACGAACCCCGTGCCGCAGCCGTCGTGCTCGAAGGCCGGGTTGTAGAGTGGTGGTAATTCGCTTTGGCGCGTCACCCTTCCCGCCCTAGCAGGGCGGACGGGCGCAACACCCGGACGTACAGACCGGGATCGCGGATCATAAATTACTCTGTGTTCGGGCAAAGAAGGACCGGCCCCCTGGCGGGAAAGGGCCGATCGGGGGAGTCGAGCTGAGTTTGCTTCAGCTCAGGCGATGGCGCCTACATCGGCGTACGCCCCCGACGGCTTTCCCCATGGGAAAGCCGCAGTTGGTAAACCAAGTCGTTGGGCGCAAAACGATCATCGAACTCCCTTACTCGCGCTCTGACGCCTGGCGAATGCCGAGTGTAACGCAGCCAATCCTCGAAAGCGGCCTGCACCGAATTTCGGCGGCGGCCATGCCTGAGGAGGCGGGTAACTGCTCAGAGCACCGGAGGAGAGTAAGCTGCAAAGGCCCTTTGCGCAAACGTTGCGTAGCCTATGCGCTATAGACGGACTCCGACGCGGCATGTTCCAACGCTCGTGTCACAGTGGAAGAGGAAGGCATCGCCGGGCTCGAGCGGACTGTCGGACGTCGGAGCCGTCATTCCCTGGCGGTTTTGATTTCAGGCTGCATTTTGACCATTCGGTACCGCGTACCCGAGCGTTGCCTCCCCGTCGGCTGGAGACAGGCATGAGCGAGAACACGAGTCGTGAGGTCCGCCTCAAGACACGCCCCGTGGGACTCCCCAAGGAGTCGGACTTCGAGCTCGCAGAGGTCACGGTTGGAGCCCCGGGCGAGGACGAGGTGCTCATTCGTAACCTCTATATGTCCGTCGACCCCTACATGCGCGGCCGCATGATCGACCGGAAGAGTTACGCGACTCCTTTCGAGGTCGGCGCGGTCATGCATGGAGGCGCGGTCGGCGAGGTGGTGGAGTCGAGGGCCGACGGCTTCCAGGTGGGCGACCATGTGCTGAGCATGAACGGCTGGAGAGAGCGCTTCCTGTCGTCGGGAGACACGCTTCGCAAAGTGGACGGCAACCTGGCGCCCCTGTCCGCCTACCTGGGCGTGCTCGGTATGCCGGGCCTAACCGCCTACATAGGGCTGGAGGACATTGGTAAGCCGGAGCCGGGACAGACCGTGTTCGTATCGGGTGCCGCCGGAGCGGTTGGATCCGCTGCGTGCCAGCTCGCGATGGCAAAGGGATGCCGGGTCGTGGGCAGCGCCGGCTCAGAGGAAAAAGTCGACTGGCTGCAGAACGAAGCAGGTGTGGACGTCGCGCTGAACTACAAGACGGTCGGCAACCTGCAGACGGCTCTTCTGGAGGCGTGCCCCGACGGCATCGACATCTACTTCGACAACGTGGGCGGAGATCATCTCGAGGCGGCGTTGACGGGGATGAACGACTTCGGGCGCATCATTGGCTGCGGCAGCATCTCCACCTACAACGCGACCGCGCCTGAGCCCGGCCCCCGCAACCTCTTTCACATGATCGGCAAGCGACTGTTGTGGAAGGGCTTCATCGTATCGGACCACGTCGATCGCTTCCCGGCATTCGCGCAGCACATGGGCCGGTTGATCGCGCAGGGCAAGTTGGTGTGGCGGGAGACCGTGCACGAGGGCATCGAGAACGCGCCTCAGGCATTCATGGGCCTCTTTTCGGGTGGGAATGTGGGCAAGATGATCGTGCGGCTGGCGCCGGACGCGTGAACTTCGGCGTCTCGCGTCGAATGCGTGTTCGCGGCTCGGCACGCTTGCGCCCAGCTCGCCGGTGCGGACCGGGATTGGCGGCCCTGCTAATGACGACCGCGGCCGCGGCGCCCTCGAGTGCTCAGACAACCGCGAGCTTCATCGTGGAGAGCCCGACGATGCTGACCGGCGTCCTGATGCCCCGCGACTACAGTCCGGACGGGCGAAACGTCTCTCCTCCGCTCACCTGGCGGGGGTTGCCCGAGGGAACCCACCAGATAGCGGTGCTCTGCCAGGATCATGGCGCAGGCCGCCCGCCACCCTGGGTACACTGGATCATTTACAACATCCCCGGAAACGCCACCGGGCTGCCCGAAGGAGTCCCCTTCGATCTGTCCGAGCGCATGCCTGATGAGATCGCCGGCGCCACGCAGGGCAACAACGGTTGGGGGCTACCCATGTACCGTGGGCCCGCGCCGCCCGGGACATCACTCCACCACTATCACTTCGCCGTGTTCGCATTGGATACGGAGCTCGATCTACCACCCGGACTCACCCGAGACGAGCTGCTCGAGGCGATCGAAGGCCATGTCATCGGGCTGGGCAGCATGGTACCGCTGTACCAAAGGCAGCCCGCCGGCAACGGCCCTCAGTTTCCGTCCTGATTCCAGAGGACTCCGATGAACGACGATGACGCTCGGGAGAAAAACGACTCTTCTGTGATCTCCCGCAGAGATCTACTGCGCACGGCCGGAGCCGCCGGCGCCGCGGCGCTGGTTCCGCATTCCATAGCGGCGGCCGCTCCCGCCGAAGCCATCGAGGCCGGCGCCGCAGCGCTACCCGGACCGAGCATCGCCACGGCTCCGGCACCTACGGGTCCGTTGATGAACCTGACCGCCCGGGAGACGGAGATTCTGAGCGCCATGGTGGACCGGTTGATTCCCTCCGACGAGCTCGGCCCGGGGGCCCTCGAAGCAGGCGCTCTGCGTTTTATCGACCGCGCGTTGAGCGAAGCGGAGTCGGACTCGGCTGGTGCGTACCGCTCAGGCCTCGCGGCGCTGGACCGCTATAGCCACTACTCGAGAGGTGCCGCCTTCGTCGAGCTTTCGGCGACAGATCAGGACTCTGTTCTCATCGACCTGCAGACGGGCGGCGCTACCGGAGCCAACGTCGGATTCGTGGGGAGTTCGGGCTCGTTCTTCAACATGGTCAAGAGCCATACCTGGCAGGGGACCTTCGGTGATCCACACTACGGTGGCAACGTGGACTTCATTGGCTGGGACCTCATCGGTTATCCCGGCGTGCGCCTGCAGGTCAGCGAGGAAGATCAGCGGGCCTTGGAAGCGGACGAACTGACACCGGTCCGCAGGTCGGCGTATGACTACGCCACGTTCCGGGCGGACCAGTGAAGCCGCGCGCGGGAAGGAGGTAACCGACATGGCGACTCAACTTCGCGGGACCGATGTAGTCATCGTCGGGCTGGGCGCAGCGGGCGGCGTGGCGGCGTATCCGCTTGCCGAAGCCGGGCTGGACGTCGTCGGCCTGGAGGCCGGCACCTGGCTGGACCGCAGAGATTTCGCCCCGGACGAAATCAGGAACAACTACCGCGATTGGCCGATGCTGATCGACAAATGCGAGCAGGAGCGACCCACGTCACGAGCCACTTCTGAGACCACCGCCCGTCGAGTGGGCAGCCATCCCATGATGAACGCTGTGGGTGGGACCAGCTTGCACTACTGGGCTCAGAGCTGGCGTCTGAACCCGTGGGACTTCCGGGTCGTGAGCGAGACCACTCGTCGCTATGGCAGGTCTAGAGTCCCACTCGGTTCGACGGTCGAGGACTGGCCTTTCGGTTACGAGGAGCTGGAGCCGTTCTATGACCGGGTCGAGCGCGAGGTGGGCGTGTCAGGCCAAGCCGGCAACGTTCGCGGCGCCATCGACGGGCGCGGCAACCAGTTCGAGGGCGCTCGTGCAAGGGAGTTCCCGATGCCGCCCCTCCGCTGGACTGCCTTCAACGAGCGTATGGCTGAAGCGGCGCGGGCCCATGGATGGCACCCGTTCCCCGGGCCGGCGGCCATCAATACCGAGCGCTACCAGGGCCGCCGCGGCTGTGGCTACCACGGATTTTGCAGCAAGGGTGGCTGCCCAATCGACGCCAAGAACGCCACGCATCTCACCACGATTCCCAAGGCGGTCGATACCGGGAACCTGAGGGTGGTGACTCAGGCTCACGTGACCACGGTGCAAGTGGACGCGGACGGACGCGTCACGGGCGTGAACTACGTGTCGGGCGGCACGGAGTATTTCCAGCCCGCCAAGGTGGTCCTGCTCGCCAGCTACACTTACGAAAACGTGCGCATGTTGCTGCTGTCCAAGTCCAACGCATACCCGGACGGACTCGCGAACAACCGCGGGCAAGTAGGGCGCCACTATTTGAGCCATCACCAAGGGGCGGGCGTGACCGCGCTCTTCCCCTACGACCTGGATGCCTGGTACGGACTTCCGGCTCAGGGCGTGGCGGTCGACGATTGGGCAGACGACAACTTCGATCACACCGATCTCGACTTCATCGGTGGCGGCAACCTCTGGGCCATGTCCGACCGCCGCCCCATCTCCGCGGCGGGCATGAGCACGTTCGGCCGCGGCCGCAACTGGGGCTCCGCCTGGAAGCGATTCATCCGCGAGAACTCCGACCGCTCCCACTACTTCTACATCCAGAAGACAACGCTGCCATACGAAGACAACTACCTAGACCTGGATCCGGGCGTCACCGATCCGTTGGGGTTGCCCGTCATTCGCATAACCGGACAGTACAAGAAGAATGAGCTGGCTCTCGCGGCATTCATGCAGGATCGAGCTGTGGAGTGGTACCAGAAGGCTGGAGCGACGGAGATCGTGCGCGGCGGCCTTGGAAATTCCATGGGTGCTTCGACGCACGCGTACGGTGGTACTCGTATGGGAGACGACGCCGAAACCAACGTCGTAGATCGCTGGGGCTTCTCGCATGAGGCGCCCAACCTGGGTGTGCTCGGCGCCTCGGTGATGGGCACGAGCGGCGCGCGTAACCCAACGCTCACCGCACAAGCGCTCTCCTGGCGCACGGCACAACACCTCGTCGAGAGCTGGAGCGACATCGCCGAGTAGAAATTCGATTTGCCGTGAACCGTTCCAGGCCGTAGCCTATCGGTCGGTTCCTGCACGATTTTGCCATGCCCTACGGGAGATGGATGATGCCGAAGCGCCCACTGATGTTCGCCATAGCCTTGGTAGTGTCGGTTACGGCCCTCGCTTGTGCCGCCGACGCGCTCGACGACATAGCGATGGACACGGAAGGAATGGTTCCGACGTTCGAAGTCGATCCGTTCTGGCCAAAGCCGCTACCTAACCACTGGATCATGGGCGCGACGATCGGCGCAGACGTCGACTCTCGCGACCACGTCTGGCTCGTACAGCGCAACACGCCCGACCAGTTCGCGGGCCGCACCGAGCTCGGCTCGGCACAGGACCCGGTACTCAGCGAGTGCTGCTCGCCGGCGCCGCCCGTGCTCGAATTCGATCCGGACGGCAACCTCGTCGGCTCGTGGGGAGGCCCGACCGATACGGGTGAGTGGGAGTGGCCGACGTCCAACCACGGCATCACCGTGGACCACAACGACAACGTTTGGATCGGCGGCAACGGCGGAGCCGACGCGCACATCGTGAAGTTCTCGCGTGACGGTCAGTTCCTGGCGCAGTACGGCCGCTCGGGGGCGCGGGCACGCGACGGCGGCGGCTTTGCGGCCAACAGCGACGACGAGACGAGCTTCGGCCGAGTGGCCAAGATCTTCGTCGACGGCGTGGAAAACGAGGCCTATATCTCCGACGGCTACCTCAACCGACGGGTGGCGGTCCTCGACGCCAGCACCGGTGAGATGAAGCGCTTCTGGGGTGCCTATGGCGACGCTCCCATGGCCAGCGAGAATCCGGGCCCGTACGTGCCGGGCGAGACCCCGCCACAAGAGTTCCGCCCACCGGTGCACTGCGCCGAGCTCTCGGTCGATCGCCTGCTCTACGTATGTGATCGTCCGTCGAACCGGATCTCGGTATTCCAGACCGATGGCACCTTCGTGAAAGAGGTGATCATCGCGCCCGCGACCTTGTCGCAGGGCTCGACCTGGGACATCGACTTCTCCCACGATCCTGAGCAGAGGTTCATCTACCTCGCCGATGGCCAGAACATGAAGGTCTACGTCATCGAGCGTGAGACGCTGGAGGTCCTGTACAGCTTCGGCGACGGTGGCCGGCAGCCTGGACTCTTCTTCGCGGTTCACTCCCTCGCCGTGGACTCCCAGGGCAACATCTACACCACGGAGACCTACGAGGGTAAGCGCATTCAGAAGTTCAAGTACATGGGCATGGGCACCGTCTCCGGTAACGACGGAGCAGCGTGGCCGGCAGACCGACGCCGAGGCATGTAACGCCAGCCGAACCCTGGAAGCACGAGGGCCCCACCCGTGAGGGTGGGGCCCTTTTTTTTGCGAGGCCGGAGTGAGGCCGTCAGAGCTCGTTCGAGACGCCTAGCGCGACTTCAACTTGAACACGTAGAGCGCGTTACCGGAGTTGGGGTGGTGAATCTCCGGCGTAATCGCGCGTACGACGTTGCGCGGGCTTCCGCCACCCAGACCGGTCGTTACCGCGATATACTGCTCGCCACCCGCGCTGAAAGCCACAGGAAAGCCTTGAACGGAGGTGCCGAGGCGGGTCTGCCACAACTCTTCTCCAGTGCGCACGTCGTACGCATGGAAGTAGCGGTCTACATCACCTGCGAAGACGAGGCCTCCGTCGGTGGTCAGTGCGCCCGTCAAGAACGCCGCACGCTGCTCCACGCTCCAAAGCTCCTCCATGGTATCAATGTCGTAGGCCGCCAGCTTGCCGATCTTGCCGTCGCTGTCCGGCATCGCAAACCACGTCCGGTCGGCTGCGACGCCCCCCGAGCCCACCTGCAACGCCATCTCACGCCCCGAGATGTTGAGGCAGGTCTGACTCAGGGGAATGATGAGCGAGTTCGTAGGCGGGTTGAACGACATCGCCGGCCAGTTGTGGCCGCCAGCCGTGCTCGGGCACACTGCGAGCCACTCGCCAACCTTCGCGTCCACGATGTCCTGCCGGTACGTCACGGCGCCCGTCTTGGAGTCGATCTTCGTGAAGATGTTCTGATAGACGGTTTCTTTGTGGTCGAGGTACTGGCCGGTTTCGCGGTCGAGCTTCCAGAGGATTCCGTGCTTGCCGATGGTGAAGAGCAGTTTCTGCCCGTTGCTGTCGACCAGAACCTGCTCGAAGACCTCGTCGAGATCGAGCGCCTCTCCTGGTACGTGCTGGCGATACCACACGATGCGCCCGTCGTCCGGATCCAGCGCGAGCGTGGAGTTGCTGTAGAGCGCGGCGTCCTCCGTGGTCATGCCACGACTCGCGGGTACCCACGGCTTGGGCTGCGCCGTGCCCCAATACAGCAGATCGAGCTCGGGGTCGTAGCCACCCGTGATCCAGGCATCGACGCCGCCACGCAGTTCGAAGGGGATGTCGCCCCACGTGTCCCCGCCGGGCTCCCCGGGACGCGCGATCGTGAAGGTGCGCCACAACTCCTCGCCGGTTTCAGCGTCGTGCGCGGTGATGAAGCACGACTCCTCGAAGAAGCGCGTGCAGCCATTGATCCCGTTGATGACCTTCCCACGCGCGACCAGGGGTCCCGCGACGTTGGTAAAGCCCTGTCTGAAGTCCGCGACGTCCGTCTCCCAAACGAGCTCACCCGTCTTGGCGTCGAGCGCGACCAACGCTGCGTCCTTGGTGGGCACGTAGATCTTGTCACCGTAGATCGCGATCGAGCGGAGCTGCGTAAATCCTCCCCCACGGAAGCCCTCAGGGAAACCACGGCGGTACTCCCACAGCAGGTTTCCGGTCGCGCCGTCGAGCGCCTGAATCGTGTTCTCGGGATTCGTGAGGTAGATGACACCGTCGCGAACCAAGGGAGTCGGCTGGCTGACCCCGGCGTCCATCGACCAAACCCATGCCAGTTGTAGGTCGGCGACGTTGCCGCGATCGATCTGGTCCAGCGGGCTGTGCCCCCATCCATCATAGGTCCGGCGGTACATCAGCCAGTCGCCCGCCGCGGGGTGCCTCAACTCCTCGTCGCTCACCGACTTGAAGTCGACAATGGCCACATACGTCGACGTACGGCCCGGCCGTCCCCCGATGCCGCGACCGCGACCGCCCGGAGCCGGAGCCGTAGCGGTACGCTCCGGTGGCGAGCCGGTAGCGCCATCGAGCGCGCCTTCCTGGGCGACGGTCAGGGGTCGGGCTCCAGCCGGAAACCCGTTCCGCTCCAGGATGTACGCGACGACACCGGCATAGACGTCGTCTCCCAGCGAGTCCTCGTCGTCCGGCGGCATGGTGGTAGCGACGCTGAACAACTCGCCTACGGAGCGGCCGCCCCAGTAGCTGAGGAAGTTCGGCCCGGCGAGCTCGGGTGCCTCGAAGGAGCCCAGCATGGTCTCCAGGTGGCACTCCGCACAGTGTTGCTCATACATCATGCGGCCGGCCGCCGCCTGGCCCACGGTGAACGAGACGGACTCTTGCGCCAGGACCAAGCCTGGAAGCGTGCCCAGCGTGACGAGAGCGACGTGCACGGGCTTCATTCGTTCCCTACCTCCGAGGCAGATTCAACGGACTGGGTGGGCATGATCAAGAAGCTCAAGTGGTCGCCTGGTGAGACCGACATGGTTTCGCTGCGAAAGCCACCTCGGCCCACGAAGTCGACCTCGAGTTGGACCTCCTCCGCGAGCCACCTCATCTGGAACGTGCGCGACGTCTTCCCCACGACGAAACCAACCCGCCGCCTGGACGTGTTCCAGTACGCGTAGATCGTGGCATCCCGGAAATCTCGGTTCTCCACCGTGAGACGTACGTCCTCGTAGCCCGAATCCGACCCGTTGCTTGCGGGCGCCGTGAATGGGTTGGGGCCGCCGCCCGCACAGCCCGCGACGGTCGAAGCGATGAGAAGCACGGAAACGGCGAATAGCATTCTCATGACGTGCATCCCCTTCCACCAGGCTACGAAAGTGGCGGATCGCCAAGCTATCTGGCGGGCAGATCCCGGACAAGCTGGAGGTCTCTCGACGCCGCATCGCCGCGGACATCAGTTGTTCAGGGCGCCGTTATTGATCCAATTCTTGATATTGGTGAGATCGATGCTATCGAGCGAGGAACCGAAGGGCATGGTCAGTCCGATGCGTTGGCGACCCTCCAGCCTAATGACCACGTAGCTGTTGGTGGCGTCAAAGGGCTTGACGAGTACATACTCCGACTCGGCTCCCGGGCCACCACGTTCACCAGGTTTCCGTGATTCTCCGGGGCATTGGCGCGAAGAGTGAGACTGCCCTGACCCAGTACGTGGCAACCGTCTGCGTTGGTGCACCCCCTGCGTACGAAGATCTCTTGAATGTCCCCCGCAAACGACGGATTCGCTCTGATCATGCGGTTCATTTGAGGCTCATCGTCGTCTCCGCCTGATGCGGTCGGATCAAGCGACCCTTCACCGCCGCACGAGGCGACCATGGTCCCTAGTACCACCAGCGAGAAGACGAAGCAGGGGTAGGTCATGATCAGAAACGGGAGATCGCCACTCGAAATCCGATGAAAGGACGACGTACGCCGGGACCGGCTGCAGCCCGGGAAGCGGCACGCAATTCCCTGGCAGAGTCCTGATACGAGCCGCCACGAATCACCCACAGCGCGTCGGCCTCGAGGGACTCGCGATCATCGCTCGCATCGTAGGGATAGGGCTCATAGGGACTCCGGGTCCATTCCCACACGTTGCCACTCATGTCGAAGACGGGGTAAGGACATTCCGAGCAGTCGAACGAGGCCACGGGCATGGTACCCGTCTCCCCGAAATTCGCTCGGTCTGCCCTGGGCTCGTTTCCCCAGGGATAGAGGCGCCCGTCGGCGCCCCGCGCCGCTTTCTCCCACTCCGCCTCGCTCGGCAGGGTCACGCGCCAGCCCTCGCCGAATAACTCTCGCAGCACCGGCGGAGTGTTGGGCGAGGCTTCCATTTCGCTCTGAAGCCAACGGCTGTACGCGAGGGCATCGGTCCACGAGATGGGCCGTACAGGATATTCAGGGGGGGCCTGGAACACCCGGACGTCCGCGGCGAAGCCCGTCGCTTCGACGAAGGCTCGGAACTGGGCCACCGTAACCTCGGAGCGGCCAATGTAGAAGGTGGGGACGTTCACCATTCCTTGGGCGCTCGCCGCGGACCACCGTTCGTGGTCGAGGGCCTGTGGATCCGTCGTCACGTCGCCACCCATGAGGAACGGGCCCTCGGAAATTTCCACGAAGCCGAGTAGCTCGGCGTCAGGGAGGTGCCAGGCGTCTGAGCGAAATCCGGCAACCTGCTCGGGGCCGACCGGCGAAGCAGACGCACTCCCCGTCCCTGACGTGGCCGCGCTGCTCGAGGGCCCCATGTACATGCCCACCGCCGCGATCGATACCAGCGCGATCAAGGCGGTGAGGCCTACTCTCGAGATCGATCGCTCAGGGGCCCCCTTTGCATGGTTCATGGTCTGCCGACCCTATCGCACGCGAAGGTCCAACCGTGCTCGCATGCGCGCGCGTACAGCTCCGGTTCCGACATCTCGGTCAGGTCCTGTCCGCCCTCACGCAGGAGCAACCGCAAGTCCAGCACCTTCGGCACCGTGCGACTGAACGTTCCTGGCTCGAGCAGGTTGACACACCCGGCTTGGAAGCGCAGCCGACACGCCCGGGCGAACCACGACAGCGCCTGTGCAGAATCAGGCGCCACGATCTCCCCCCTCAGGTAGTGGCCTCCCAGCTCGTTGCACGACCATCCGGAATCATCCGCGCAAAACACTCCCTGGATCTGGACCACACGGTCGCATGCATTGCGCCGGTCGTCGTCACAGGCTTCGAGCCAGAAGGGGACGCGGTCCCCCTGATGCGTGCCGTCGGTCCGGCCCATGGCGGTCATGGAGCCGAACAAGACGATCCAAAGGGACAAGTGCACGAGATTCGAACGCGCAGGGGCCCAGTCGGGGACCCAGCGGTTCCATAGAGCGCTGTCCTGGAGAAAACGCACGGTACTGTCGATCCTGCGCACGCTCAGGTTCAGCAGCGGCACGCACAGGAGCTTGTCGTAGAACAGCGGAGCCCCGATGCGAGCCAGCATGGCATAGAGCGCAAACACACCCACTCCGTAGAGTCCCCCGAACACGAGCTTACCGAGGGGTTCCTTAGGCGACGTTGACGGATCGGTGATGAGCAGCAGAAGCCCGAGGAAGACCGGCGCCGGGAACTCGGAGTCCACGAAGTAGGGCACGCCGGTCCAGGCCGTATACAGGGCACTCAGGCCGAACAGCGTAGCGGCGGCGGACCCGGCCACCAGCGTGACCGAGAAGCGGTACATCACGACCAGCCCGACGAGGAAAAGGACCCCATACATGTGAGGACCGGTCCCCTGAGTCGAGGCGATGATCTCGCCCAACGTCAGCTCGCTGGTCATGCCCGTGGCGATCAAGAGGACTGAGAAGAGCCCCAGCGAAAAGCCAGACGGGTTGAAGATGTGTCGGCTCCTGCCGTCGCGGTGCCATTGAACGAACTCCTTGCCCAGAAACCCGACCGCGATCAGCAGGAACTGTAGATAGAACCAGTCGTCCCGGAACCAAAGGAAGAGGTTGGTGCTGAAGATGATCGCGACCGGTCCGAAGCCCAGCGCGTAGGTCTCTCGTCGAGACCAGGCGAGTAGCATGCTGAACGCGTAGGCGAAGACCAATTGCGCGACCAGCAGCCAGACGAACTCGGAGACCGGACGCCAATACAAGCTCCAGTACACGAACACGACCAGCTGCATGGACGCCTGCACGTAGTGGTGCGGGAACAAGGCAATGCGCAGCGAAGAACCGGCCGGCTCCCGCTTCAGGCGGACGAAAAGCACCGCCTGCCAGGTGAGCAGCGCCAGGGCCGCCCCCCAGAAGGACCACGTCAGAGCGGAGCTCGCGCGTACTCGAGGAACGAAGGACAGAAGCACGAGAGCGAGCGTCAGTGCCGGCGGAAGCCAGAAGCCCTGACGCAGCGATGGGGTCGTCGACTCGCCGGAGGACCGGCCGTCGTCGCGACGCTCGTTTTCTCGGCGCCCCCGTCCTGTGCGCCGCTTCCCTGCAGAGGACATGGCCCCCCTCGTTTGGCAAATCCCGCTGCCAGTATGTCCGTGCTACTCGATCAGGACAACTATCACGCCAACGATCGGGCCAGTGCGGCGCATGTGGCTATCTTGTCTCCACTGAGGAAGACTAGATGGCAGACACGCACGAACCGGGATCTCGACCGCCTCGCACCATCGAGATCCGAACAGGGCTGCGCGAAAAGTACTCGGACGTGTATACGCCTGAGGCGCTCCATGCGATCGAGGCGCTCGCTGCGTTCGACGACGATCGCAAGCAAGTCATGACGTCTCGCACGGAGCGACGGGCTGCCCGCTATCGTGAGCATCAACGCATGACGTTCCTCGACCCGGACGCAACGATTCCTGGTACCGACATCCGTGTCCAAGACGCGCGGGACGGGAACTTCGTGGGAAGTGAGATCCCTCACGACCTGCAGCGCCAGTGGATCCAGGGCACCGGTCCAGCCGCCAAACCAAACGCGAGCACCGAGAAGTCGATCCGCAACGTGGCCTACGCGCTGCTGAGCGGCGCCGATGGGTGGATGTTCGACGGAGAGGACGCGCTCGGTCAGACCAATACCATGGCGTTGGACAACCAGCGCAACCTCAAGCTCGCGCTCGCGCGAGATGAGCTCTTCCTCGAGGTGGCTGAAGGCGTGGCAGGCGAGATGAACGCGTGGGCGCAGGCCTTCTTCGCTCGCGACATCGTCACCGACTGGCGGGAGCAGCTCGACTTCACGACGGTCATCTTTCGCACGCGTGGTCTACACCTGGACGACCGGCACATCCGCAACACCGACGGCTCGGGTTTCTCCGCGTCCATCGTCGACCTATGCCTGTTCGTCGTGAACAATCACAGGGCATTCCTGGACGCAGGACGGTCAGTGGTGCTCTATCTGCCGAAGATCCAGACCGCGGAGGACGCGGCTGTATGGAACGGCATGCTTGATGCCCTCGAGCGACACCTGGGCCTGGAACCAGGCACCATCAAGGTCTACGTGCTCGTCGAGCAGGTCGAGGCCGCGTTCCAGCTCATGGAGATCCGTGCCACGCTGGGCGGGCATTTCGTCGGATACAACACGGGTCGCTGGGACTACATCAATTCGGTAGCCGATGCGCTCGGTTGGGATTCCGGCTTCATCGATCCGAACATCGAGTCCATCGGCATGACGTACGGCTACATGCGTGTCTATGAGGACCGCGTGCGGCGGGCCACGAACACGTCCGACCGCGCGGGCAACTTCGCTCTGTGGCAGGGTGGCATGGAGCCCAACATTCCGGTCGGCTCGGCGAAGGGCATCGAAGACAGCATGAAGCGGGCTCTGGCTGGAGCCGAGCGCGAGCAACAGGAGGGCGCCAGCGGCAAGTGGGTGGCGCACTGGAAGATGGTACACATCGTTCGCCCCGTCTGGGAAAGAGTCGGCGACGCCAACCAAGCAGGCCGTGCCTTCCCGCCGCTGACCTACACGCAACAGGACGCCTCCGACCTGTTCCTACTCGAGCAGGCCCCGCGCACGATCCGCGGCGCTCGCAACCTGCTGAGCGTGGCTCTGCAGTACGGCAATGCCTTCGGCCAGGGGATGCAGGCCGCAGCGCTCAAGCCCGCCGATTTCTTCGGGGACGACGACGTGCTCTACCTCATGGAGGACGCAGCCACTGGCGAGATCCGGCTGAGCATACTCTGGGAGTGGCTGCACAAACGCGGGCGGCTCACCGAGGACGACCCCGAAACCGGCGTGAAGGCTGGTGATCCCTTCACGCTCGAGCTCTACCAGCGCCTGCATGCCGAAGAGATGGAGAAGCTGCGTCGCGCCAGCAATCGCGACGTATACGATGACTCAAAGGCAACGACCTTACCCATCGCCGGCGCGATCGTCGAAGCCTACATCCAGGCCGACGCTAAGATGCCTTGGTACATCGACCTGCTCAACATCAACCTCGACAACTTCGACTTGGCATCCGCTCAGCAGCGCATCCAGATGTACCTCGACGCCTTCGCGAGCGACGGCACGCGCATCACGGAGAATTTGGATTTCGATTAGCGGGCGAAGCGTGTAAGTGAATCGGCCCCGAGGCGTGCTGCCCCGGGGCCGATTCACTGCATCCTACACCGGTGCGCGTTTTGCCGCGCAACTCCCGGCTAGCTGCGTATCACAGGCCTCTGACCCACGTCGCAGCCGGTGCTGCGCTGGTCTACCGTAAAGTTCTCGTTGAGGTCGTACTCGGACCTCGGCATGACCATGCGCACGCCGCCGTTCAACTCGTACCCCTGCTCCGGGAAGAACCCAGTGGAGCGTGGGAACCAGAGGAGGTCGGTGTTCTGGATTTTGCTAGCCCACCAACGCGAAGTGAGGAAGAGCTCCCTCCGCCTCTCCTCTAGGATCATGTAACGGATCTCAGTCGCGTTGCCCGCGTCAGCGTACGTGACCTGAGGTAGGCCGTGGAACGTTCGCAGCTCATTCACCAGATCGATCGCAGCCTGACCACCCTGGGCCTCGGCCTTGATGAGCAAGAGCTCCTGCCAACTAACCAAGGGAATGTTGTCTGAGTCCGCCGTGTACTTGGTCGGAACGTCTCTCGGCACGGGCCCCTGGACGGTCTTGATGAAGTGGCCAACCCTGGAGTCCAGGCTAGAACCGGCGTCCGAGGCGCGAACCGGCAAGCCGGACGCGTGCACGGCTCGTCCGTCAGCCATGAGGCTCAGGTTCAGGTATCCAGTGAAAGGAATGGGGCTGCCCCACGCCTGGCCCGTCACGGGATTCGGACCCTCGTGCCACCAGTCGTTGACATCCAGCATGCCCGCATAACCCACCGCCGTGCCGGTGTTGTAGACCTTATTGCGCCGCTGCGGGCCTGCGCCGCGGATCACCCACGAGGTGAAACGCGCAGGCACGGCATTGGCGTCGGCCATAGCGCCGGACAAGTCTCCCCGGCTCCATTTCATGCGAGCGCGCAGCCCCACCGCCATGTTCGTGGCGCTGGAGGCGATTCCGTAAGGCATCTCGAAGTCGCCGAGGCTCGATATGTGACCGAGCGCCGTCGCGATCCAGGTCTCGCCCAGATTGAGCGTCTCGGTCGCCGACATGAGCGAACCGCCGTCGACAGCCATCTCGCAGAAGAATTCGCCCAAGACGTCCATGTTCGCCGCAATGTAGAGCGCGACGATTGCCTGTTTCTTGGTACGATCATCGACTTCGTCGTCGGTCCAGTCTCCTAGCCGGGCGTACGTCTTGACGCCCAGCGCCCGGCCCACCTGGATGTTGTCGTACCAGTCATCGTCTTCGGGGGACGAGTCACAGTCCCCGCGATCGGGCCAGGCGTCGTACTGGGCGGCCGAGCCGGCCACACCAGCGATTTTCTCCCAGACGTCCTCGTGACCCGCTGCCTGATAGGCCAGCGTCGAATACGCGCACTCGAACAGCGCGATGACCGAGTTCACCTGGGTCTCGGCACCCTCCGGGGCGTCGAGGGCCTCGTCCGTGAGCGCCGAGGGGAGATCGACGTCGAGCAAGTCCTCGCACGCACCCATCGCTCCAAGCGCCACTACGAGGCTGAGGCCAACCGCGATCCGTTTGATGTTGATCATGTCATGTATCCTCATCAGAACGTGACCCGAAGGGTCATATGAAGGCTGGCGAGCGGCGGCATGTTCCAGTAGTTGCCTCCACCACCCTGGGTGGGCGCGCCGTACTCAGGATCGGAAATCTGCACATCGTAGATGTGGGTCTGAGCCTGCCAGAGCGTGAACACGTTCCGAGCCGAGACCGCGAGGGACATGCTCTCCGCCCCAGTCACGCCGATCAAGGACGCAGGGAACCGATACCGGGCTCCGAGCTCCCGCAGCTTCCAGAAGTCCCCGTCGTAGTACCTCTTCGTACGGTTGTCCGTGAACCTCCCGCGATCGGCCGCCTGCCAGAGCGCGTTGTTCTCGAGTTGGGAGATTCGCGTGTTGTTGTAGATATGGCCCCACTCCGCGGCATTCTCGGAAGCGGTCCTGCCGAACTGGCCCTGTGCCATGGCGAAGACCTGGAGAGAGTTGTCGAGAAGACTCAGGGTGGGCGCAATGCTGAAGATGTACGTGTAGAACTCCGGACCGATCAGGATCGGGTCCGTCCCGACGTCCACGCACGGAATCGGGGTGGCGCCGGGGCGCCGACCGGAGGCGGCGCCTGTCACGCCTTCCGCCGGGAAACCGGGGTCGCACATGGCGTTGATCGGCGTGCCGCGGGTCTCCCCAGCGGGGAACTCTGCGCCCGTAACCCAATACCGGGTTCTCGCGCTCGGGAACGGATAGCCGATCTGAATGCCACCCGTGGGAGCGAACGTAGCGAGGTCGACGATCTCGTTGTTCGTATGGTCGCCCATGAAGGTGATTTCGAACGAGAAGTCATCGTTCTCGTACACGCGCGTGTTCAAGGATGCTTCCCAACCCCAGGTGTCGATCTGGCCGACATTGGACTGCACTGCGCCAGGAAGACCCAGGCTCGGTGCGAACCCGGCATTCAACAGCGCGTCTTTGTTCTCCTGCCTGAAGAAGGTGAACTCGCCGGAGATGCGATCATCCAGGATCGCCATGTCGAATCCGGCCTCGTATTCGGTGCTCACCTCAGGTCCAACCTCGGGGTTACCCGGGCTAGAGGGTCTGAGGGCCGCAGTTCCGCCCGGTCCTGGGATGACTCCCCACAGGTTCGTCGCGGCGAAAACGCTCGGCTGACGACCTGCCTTCCCCCACGCGCCACGCACGCGCAGTGAGTTGATCAAGTCGAAGTTCCAGAAGGACTCCTCCGAAACCACGTAGGTGCCCGAGAACTTCGGGTAGATCTGCGCCTCGAAGTCGGCACCGAAAGCGGAGTTGTCGTCGAACCGCACCGCACCGGTAAGGAACAGGCGGTCGTTCCAGCCGATCTGCTCCTGCACGTAGAAACCGAGAGACTTGTTCTCGATATAGTCGTACGTGAGCGTCAGCCGCTCCACCGGTGTCTGGTTGACCGACCGCGACAGCGGTGAGGCAAAGCCCTCGCCCTGAGTCCGAAGGTTCTCGAACCGCCGCATACTGTACTGGGCACCGAAAGAGGTCTTGAGATCGAGAAAGCCCAGCGGGCTGTAGTCGATCGTGGCCGAGTAATCCAGGCTCTGGACCTCGGTCATGGGGTTCCCGTAGTCGATCGTCCCCGAGACTGTCTCAGAGTACACCGCCTGGTTGGGAGGCGGGGCGGGATTCCATGGGAAGATCACCTGGTTGGTGTCCCAACCCTTGTCCAACCCGACCACAACGCGCTGGTTCAACCAGCTGCTGAAGTTGTGGTTCAGCGTTGCGCTCCCCGTGAAGCGACTGTAGTCGCGGGTAGCGGCGATATTCGCGACGTCCGAAGGCAGGTGCTCCTGGAACCCGAAGAGACGCTCGTTGGCGCCAGGGGCATTGGTGTCCAGGAAGTAGCCGTTCGCCCACCGCAGGTCCTGCCAGACCCCACCATCGGACCGCACCGGCGTGGCGAACCTGGTATGGCCGTCCACGTAGCCCGACGAAACGTCGAGCGTAATGCTCTCGGAGAAGACGACGCTGACGTTGGCCCTCGTCCTGAAGGTCTTGTCGTTATTGTACCAAACAACTCCGCCTTCATCTTCGTAGTTCGTCGATAGGAAGTACCTGATGTTCGACGTTCCTCCGCGGACCCCGAGGTCGTACGAACTCGAGAGCCCGTTCCGGAAGAGCTCCTTGCTTTCCCAAGGGAAGGCTCCCTCACGGATGTATCGGTTGGCCTCGTCATACATGTTGTACGTGAAGAGGTCCGATTCCGCACAGGGCGTCCTGCTCGAGGTCTTGCATGCATACATGGTCCCGAGCCTGCCAGCCGGGTCAGTCATGTAGTTGACGCCCTGCCTCACCGACGCGGTGAACTGGGGCGCGCCTTCTCTACCTTTCTTGGTAATGATCTGGATCACGCCGGCGGACGCCTCGGTTCCGTATAGCGTCGCTGCCGCCGGACCCTTGATGATCTCGATGCTCTCGATGTCCTCAGGATTGAAGTCGTCGAGAACGCTCACCTCGCCGCCACTGCTGCCAGCTTCGTCCTGCATGATTGCATACCGGTAGCCGAGCATGGGGCCCGCTCTGCTCTGGTTGTTGACGCGAACGCCGTCCACGTAGATGAGGGGATTGGACGACAGGTTGAAGCTGCCGACGCCCCGAATCTTGATGGACGAGCCCGTGCCGACGTTTCCGCTCAGCCTAGTGAACTGCAGGCCCGGTGTCCGCCCGGTCAGCATGTCCTGCATGTTGGCGATGGCGACCCGCTCGGTGACCGCGGCCGCGTCCACGGTTGTGACCACGTTACCGATAGCCCGCTTCTGAGTACCGCCCGGTGTTCCGGTAACGATGATCTCATCGAGGCTCAGCGCTTCTTCCGTGATTTCGAAGTTCTGCGCCATCGTCTCGCCCGCGCCCAACGTGACCGACATGGTGGTCGTGCGAAACCCGATCCGCTGGACCGTCACGGTATGAGTGCCGATGGGCACGTTGAGCAGCAGGTACGAGCCGTTCTGCCGTGTCAGCCCGCCCAAGTCCAGTTCGGCAATGAACACTTGAGCTGCCGCAACTGGCTGGCCGGTCTGACTGTCGGTCACCCGGCCGGTTATAGAACCGCCCTGGGCTGCGACATCGAGCGGCGCGAACAGCAGCATCGCCGCAAGCACCCCCAAAGTCAGAGTCATAAGCAAACGAATGCGTCGGTACATTTGTTGGTCCTCCGTCTTGAGGGCGGACCCCTCGACCCGGACTCGCCACCTGGAGAGGGCAGGGTTCAGCCTGAGCTGAGAAGGGTCACACATCATTCAGCACCACCTTTGTCATACGCGTTACCGAACGTGACCACCGATGGATTGGTGGGGGAAATCAAAGCACCCAATAGAACCTCAAAAGTAGCGTACGCCCTGGGTCGGGACCGTGCAAGAGTCATGCGTTCCACAACCCTTCCTATCGCAGACTTTTCGGGTGATCTCAGCGCGTCACGCAACGAAGGCGGGCGGTTCTCGAACACCCTAGACGGCGGGGCTGGCCATCACCGTCTAGCCTGCCAACTGCCGACGCAGTAATCTGGCTCGAGCCTGAGGGCCGGATTCGGGAGGGTCGAATGCACTTGTGGCGTCCGTCAGTCGTTCTTGCGGCTGCCGTCTGTCTGTTCGCGGCACCAAGCGAGGCGCAGGTCATCCCGCAGGAGGGGCGGGTTTTCAACGAACAGCTGCTTCGGCCGTCTGGCCAGGCGGTTGTCCCCCTATTCGAGGGATGGTTCGAGAACTCGGACGGCACCTCGGACATCTGCTTCGGATATTTCAACCTCAACACCGCAGAAGCCCTCGACGTGCCGCTGGGGCCGGACAACTTCATCGAGCCGAGCGAGTTCGACGGCATGCAACCGACGCACTTCGATCGCGTGCCGGAAGCCGGTTACCGACGTCATTTTTGCGTTTTCACCGTCACCGTGCCCGAGGACTTCGCTCAGGGCCGGGTGGTGTGGACGCTGCGCACACGAGGCGAGCCGCTCTCGACCCCGGGCAAGCTGCTGCCACCTTACTATTTGGACGAACCCGAGACCGGAGGCCGGGGCGTCGTGGCCCCTGTGCTCAAGCTGGACGCCGACGGACCCGAGTTCCAGGGTCGGACCGGCCTCACTGTCTCGCCCCGTACGGTCGCCGTTGGAGATCCGCTCACGTTGACGGTCTGGGTCGATCACCCGGCACCGAGAAGCTGGGTGGGCTGGACCGTGCACCAAGGGCCGGGCCACGTGGAGTTCGGCGAGGCCGAGATGCAAGTGGAGCAAGCAGACGGAACGGCGACCACGACGGCGAGATTCAGCGAGCCCGGCGAGTACCTCGTGCGGGTACAGTCTATTTTCTCGACAACGTCTTTCGAATACCATTGTTGTTGGACGAACGGATACATCCCGGTGACGGTCACGCGATAAAATGGGCATACGACAAACCAGCCTTTTACAGATAAGGGCGGAGGACATCATGACAAGCGACAGCTCAAGCCACGGGCGATTTGGACAGGGCCTCAGCACCGGTCTGGCGACCCTGGTCATTCTGACTTCACTCGCGACTTCGCCCGCGCACGCGCAGGAAGTGACGTACGCGAAGGACGTCGCTCCGATCCTCTACGAGAACTGTGCGAGCTGTCACCGTCCCAACGCCTTTGCGCCGATGTCGTTGCTCACGTATGAAGACGCCAGGAGGTATGCGCCCCGCATCAGGGCGCGCGTCGAGGCGCGCATGATGCCGCCCTGGCATGTGGATCGTAGCGTGGGAATCCAGGACTTCTCAAACGATGTATCGCTGAGCGACGAAGAAATCGAGACGATCGTTCGCTGGGTGGACGCGGGTGCACCCCAGGGTGACGCAGCGGACATGCCGCCGCCGCCCGACCTGCTGGAGGGCGGTGCTTGGCAGCTCGAGCAGGAGTTCGACCGGCCGCCCGATTTGATCGTTCAGTCGACACCCTATGACGTCGTCGACAATGGACAGGACCAGTGGTGGGCACCGAGCGTGCCGTTCGAGGGCCTCGACGAAGACCGGTGGATCAAAGCGTACGAATTCAAGCCGGCCTGGCCGATGGGCCTCAGGGTCGTTCACCACGGTCATGCCTACCTGCGAGTAGCCGGCCGACAGATCGGCCTTGCGCACTACGGAGTCGGGAAACGCTACGAGACGTTCCCAGACGACGTCGGCATGCTCTTTCCGGCCGGTGAGGCTGAAGTGACGTGGAATCTCCACTACTTCCCGGTCGGCATCAACGTGCCTCAGGACGTCGTGGACGTCGGGGTGTGGTTCTACCCGAAGGGCGAAACGCCCAAGACCGAGACCCGGGGCGAGGTCTTGATGCGAGCCGACCGCATGGGTGGCATGCCGAGGGGCGGCGACATCCTGGTTCCACCGCACGGGCAGCAAGTGCTGCAAGGCGTGCACGTGCTCGACGAGCCGACGCTGATCACCAGTTTCAGGCCCCACCTGCACATGCGGGGCAAAGAAATGTCGATGGAGGCGATCTACCCGGACGGTCGGCGTGAGGTGTTGGGCAAGGTCTCCGATTACAAGCACATCTGGCAGATCGCATACCAGTTCTCGCCGGACGCGAGGCCGCTCCTGCCCAAGGGCACGATGCTCATCTTCACGTCCGTGTTCGACAACACCGCCGCCAATCCGCTCAATCCCGATCCCGAGCAGTGGGTGGTATTCGGCAGACGCGGCGTAGACGAGATGTCCCACATGTGGGTGGGCATCACCGAGCTCCAGCAGGCGGAGTTCGATCGGCTGGTCGCTGAGCGCACGGCCAAGCTGGTCTCGGAGGAGGAACAGGGCGGAACCGAAGACCAGCGTCGCTAGGCGATGCCTGCGTCTCTGACGAGGCCTCCGCGACTCGTTCGCATATCGCTCTTCCTCGCGGTCGCCATCTGGGTGTCGCCGGGCGTGCCGGCGGCCCATGGCACGGCCTCCGCGCAGCAGGCATCGTACACGCAAGATCAGGCTGAAGCCGGCGCGGCGGTGTACCGGGAGACGTGTGCGGAGTGCCACCTCGCGAACCTGAGAGGTTCGTTCGAGGCGCCGGAGCTGTCCGGTCGCAGTTTCCGGTCGACCTGGCGCGGCGGCATGGTGGCCGGTCTGCTCGACCTGATCCGAGAGACTATGCCTCCAGACGCGCCACGCACGCTGAGCGAGCAACAAACCGCATCGGTGGCGGCCTACCTGTTGCGCGAGAACGGAGTCTCGTCGGCCAATACCCCACTGAGCCTCTCCTCCCCGGGCCGAGTGTTCGTGGCGGAAACCACATCAGCGAGGCCGGCCCCAGGTGCCGAGCGTACACCGATCCCCGGGCGGGTCGGCACGGTGTCTTCACCGGGGGCAGTGAATGCCGCACCGGAAGTGGGCTCGCTCTCCGAGACGCCCACCGGGGTCACCCGCAGCTACGGTGTGCCCTCGCGTTTCACGCCGGTCTCCAACTCGGACCTGGCAGACCCCCCCAGGGGTGACTGGCTCCAGTGGCGTGGCAGTCCAGGAGCGCAGGGCTACAGCCCGCTGAGCCAGATCGACCGCCAGAACGTGGACCGTCTCCAGCTCGCCTGGGTGTGGGGCATGGAGCCTGGCACGAGTCAGTCGTCGTTCCTGGTGCGAGACGGCGTCATCTTCCTGCCCAGCCAGGCCAACGTCATTCAAGCGTTGGACGGCAAGGACGGTACGCTGCTGTGGGAGTACCGCCGGACGTTCGCAGAGGGTACCAGCATCGGACGGGGCCACTTGAGGAGCCTCGCGATCTGGGAGGACCTGGTGCTGGTGGCCACGCTCGACGCCCACCTGGTCGCGCTCGACGCGCGCACCGGTGTCGTGCGCTGGGAGACACAAGTCGCTGATCACGACCTGGGCTTCGCCTACAGTTCCGGCCCCGTCGTGGCCGACGGCAAGGTCATCACAGGCATCGGTGGATGTACTCGCTTCCAGGAGGAGAGCTGCTTCGTCACCGCCCACGATGCGCGCACCGGCAAGGAGCTCTGGCGCACCTACACGGTGGCCCGCCCCGGCGAGCCCGGCGGCGACACTTGGGGCGACTACCCGCTCGAACTGAGAGGCGGCGCGGACATCTGGATCACGGGCAGTTGGGACCCCGAGCTGGGTCTCGTCTACTTCGGCACCGCGCAGGCCAAGCCTTGGATGGCGGCCAGCCGCGGGCTCACGACGGCCGACTCTACGCTCTACGCCAACTCCACGCTGGCGCTCGACGTCGATGACGGGCGCATCGTCTGGTACCGGCAGCACGTGCCCGGCGAGACGCTCGACATGGACGAGGCCTTCGAGCAAGTCCTCGTAGACGTCGACGGCGTGCCACTTCACCTATCCATCGGGAAGTCCGGAATCCTGTGGAAGCTCGATCGGCGGGACGGGACCTTCCTGGGGCTGACGGAGACAGTCTACCAGAACGTGTTCGCGGGACTCGATCGCGAGACCGGTGCAATCCGCTACCGCGAGGACATCCAAAACGCCCAGTTGGGTGAATGGCTCTCTGTCTGCCCGTCCACCGCGGGAGGCCACAACTGGCCCTCTACCGCGTTCTACCCGCAGAGCGCACTGCTCGTGGCCCCCTTGAGCCAGAGCTGCATGGAGATGTCCGCGCGTCCGACGACCCTGGAAGTCGGGAGGGGCGGTACCTCGGCGGTCCGCATGTGGATGCCGATGCCTGGCAAAGAGGGGCGGTTCGGCAAACTGGCCGCCTACGACGTGCGCACACTGGACGAGGTCTGGAGTGTAGAGCAGGAAGCGCCTTTCCTGACTGGCGTGCTCACGACCGGCGGCGGGCTCGCCTTCGTGGGAGACTACGACCGCTGGGTACGTGCCTACGACGTGGACACCGGGGAGCCACTTTGGGAGAGTCGATTAGGCAGCTCGGTGGAGGGCTTCCCGGTCAGCTTCGAGATCGACGGCGTCCAGTACATCGGCATCCCGACCGGGCGAGGTGGCGGCAGTCCGTGGCGCATCGGAAACTTCCTCACGCCCGGACTCGTGAGCCCGAGCGGCCACAATGCGCTCTACGTCTTCAAGCTCGGCGGGTCCTAGATGAGGCGTTTCATGCAGCTCAGAACTCTGTCGCTGTTTGCAGCGCTTCTGACAGCCGCGGCCGCGGACGCCAGCGCCCAATCGTCCGGGGCATATCGCGTGGTCGACGACTGGGCCACGCTCCCTGACGGGAGAGCCTGGGGAGCAGTGACCGGCGTCTTCCCCGACCCGGACGGAAGGCACCTGTGGGTGCTGGACCGATGTGGGGCCAACAGCTGTCTGGGCTCGGATCTGGACCCCGTTCTCAAGTTCGACCTCGCAGGAAACCTGGTCGCGAGCTTCGGCGCTGGGCTCTTCGCTTGGCCGCACGGCTTCTACGTGGACGCCGCCGGCAACATCTGGGTCACTGATGGTCCCACGGGTGCACGCGCCGAAGCGGGAGCCGCCGAGCAAAAAGGGCAGCAGGTCTTCAAGCTCAGCCCGGAAGGCAGAGTCCTCATGACGCTGGGCATCGCCGGCGTCTGGGGGGGACCGGCGGATCAAGACCGCTTCAACGGCCCGTCCGATGTGCTGGTGGCTCCAACCGGCGAGATCTACGTGCTGGACGGCCACGGCGAGGGCGGCAACAACCGCGTGGTCAAGTTCACCAGCGATGGTCGCTTCGACCTCAGTTGGGGGACGGGAGGACCAGGACCCGCCGCAGGCGAGCTCTCTGACGCGCACGCGATCGCGATGGACTCCCAGGGACGGATCTTCGTCGGCGATCGTCGCAACATCCGCATCCAGATTTTTGATCGCGACGGGAATTTTCTGGAGCAGTGGAGCCATTTCGGTCCACCGAGCAACATCTACATCGATGCCAACGATGTCATGTACGTGACCGACACCCAGACGGGCGCGCTACCCGGGTGGTACGCGGAGCGGCGGGGTGAAGGATGGGTCCGAGGCATCCGGGTCGGGGACGCTAGGACCGGCCTGGTGACCGACTTCATACCGAGTGACGCGGAATTCGCGGCGGCGGATCGCGCGGGCAACGTGTACGGGGCTCAGGTGCCAGGCCAGACGCTGGTGAAGTACGAGAGCATCCGCTAGTCGGCGGGATCACAACGGAAGCCTACTTCCGCGTGTCAGCCACTTCATGATGATTCCCCACCGACCTCCGACGGGCTGGATCGCGGTCGTGGCTTTGATCGCGACATGGACCACGCTCGCAGACCCGCCCAGGCTGACCGCTCAGTCGGGCTCGGGCGTCGGAGTCGAGGGCCCCGCCCCACCGGTAGCGCCCGAGGTCATCACCCGCGACGACCTCGGCAATGCCACGGTGCGCGCGGTCCGGTTGACGCAACCGATTCAGCTCGACGGACAGCTCGATGAAGCCTTCTACCAAGTGACCCATTCCATCTCGGACTTCATCCAGAGCGTGCCGGACGAGGGTGAGCTCGCGACCGAGCGGACCGAGGCATGGCTCGCTTTCGACGACGTGGACATCTACGTGTCAGCGCGGGTCTGGGACTCCGCGCCGGAAAGCGAGTGGGTCGCCAATGAGCTACGCCGCGACACGCAGCAGCTCAGGCAGAATGACACGTTCGGGGTGATGTTCGACACGTTCTACGATCGCCGAAACGGCGTGATGTTCTACACGAATCCACTCGGCGCGCTCGCCGAGTTCGGGATCACCAACGAGGGCAATCCGAACAGCGACTGGAACCCCGTGTGGGACGTGCGCACCGGCCGCTTCGAGGGCGGTTGGACCGTCGAGATGCGAATCCCGTTCAAGTCACTTCGCTATCGACCCGGCTCAGAGCAGGTATGGGGCCTCCAGATGAGGCGGGCGGTCCGTCGGAAGAACGAGTGGACCTATCTCACACTGGTACCCAGTGCGGCATCGGGCGGAGGCCCGGCGGGGTCGTTTCGGGTGTCGAGGGCAGGTACGCTGGTCGGGCTGGAGGCGCCTGCTGCGAGCAGGGTCATCGAGGTCAAGCCGTACGGCATTACGGGGATTCAGACCAACGTGATGACCGTTCCCGAGCTTCGGAACGACTTCAGCGCGGACGCGGGGTTGGATCTCAAAATCGGGATCACCGACAACCTGACCTCCGATTTCACCTTCAACACCGATTTCGCGCAAGTCGAAGTCGATGAACGGCAGGTGAACCTCACCCGGTTCGACCTATTCTTCCCCGAGAAGAGAGAATTCTTTCTGGAAGGTCGAGGCATCTTCGGTTTCGCGACCCCGGGCGTAAACCGGGGGTCTGGTCCCGGCGGTCGGGGCAGTGGCGTAAGAGCCCCAACGCTGTTTTTCAGCCGACGCATCGGCCTTCAGGGCGGCCAGCCCGTGCCGGTCCTGGGCGGAGGACGGGTGACGGGGAAAGTGGGCGCTTTCGATGTTGGCGCCCTGAGCATCCGGACCGACGATCTGGAGAGCGCGGGCGCGGTGTCGACGGTCTTCACGGTACTCCGGCTGCGCAGGGACATCCTGCGTCGCAGCAGCGTGGGCGTGATGTTCGAGAACCGATCAGAGTCCGTCGTGGGGCCCGGATCCAACCAGGCGTACGGGGTCGACGCCACCTTCTCGTTCTTTGAAAACCTGAATCTGCTGGGCTACTACGCGAAGACCGAAACCGAAGGGCTGACGGGGATGGACCACAGCTACCGGAGCCGTGCTAGCTACGACGGGGACGTGTGGGGAGTTCAGGTCGATCATCTGCTGGTGGGCGACGACTTCAACCCGGAGCTCGGCTTCGTATCGCGAAAGGGATTCCGTCAGAGCTTCCTCGCGGGCCGGTACAGCCCGCGGCCGGCATCCGTCGAGTCCATCCGCCAGCTCACGTTCGAGGCTCGGCTCAACTACTTGGAAAACGCAGAGCTAGGGTTCGTCGAGACCCGGCAACGACTGGGCCATTTCGAAATCGAACTGGAGAACAGTGATTCCTTCAGCGCGGACTTTACCGACACCTACGAGAACCTGACGCAAGCTTTCCCCATCGCTACGAACGTGACCATCCCTTTGGGACGATACGCTTTCCGCGACGTGCAGCTGCAGTACAGCTTCGGTCCCCAGCGGCCGTACTCGGGCGAAATGTCGGTAAAAAGGGGCAGCTTCTTTGGCGGCAACCGAACCTCCGTGGGCTTTCAGCAGGCCCGCATCGAAGTGCTTCCCCAACTCTCCGTCGAGCCCGGTCTCTCCTTCAACTGGGTCGATCTGCCTCAGGGCGACTTCACCCAGCACGTGGCCTCGGTGCGCGTCAGCTACAGCTTCTCACCGCGACTCTTCCTGAGCGGATTGCTCCAGTACAGCGACGGCAGTGATTCCTTCAGCACCAATTTTCGACTGCGTTGGGAGTACGCCGCCGGCAGTGAGATCTTCATCGTATATACGGAAGAGCGTGACACCGACGTATTCGACCGCTTCTCGGCACTATCGAACCGGGGCCTGGTCATCAAAGTGAATCGGCTACTCCGGCTCTGATGAAGTCCGGCTCCGGAAGCTCGTGCTAGAGCACTCCTTCGAGCGCTCGTACCCGATGGTTTTCGCTGTCGGTCACGTAGACGACCCCTCCGGAGACGCACACACCGTGCGGGCGAGCAAGGCTGCAATCGTGGGGGTCACCATCGGGGCCATCACCCCGCTCACCCGTGCCGAGCACCGTCTCGATCAGGCCGGTGGCCAGGCTCATGCGGCGGATCGCGTGGTTCTCGGTGTCGACGATGTACAGGCTTTGATCCGACGCCGAATAGGCGATGCCCTTAGGACCGTTGAAGGTCGCGGCCATGGCTTGGCCGCCGTCTCCGGTCAAGCCGCGCTCGCCGGTTCCTGCGATCCGCTGGAGGCGCCCGGCCTGTAGATCAAGCCGAAACACCGCATTTCCCTCGCGCAGAACGAGGTAGGCGTTCCCGCGCTCGTCAGTATCGATCGAGCGGGGTCCCCTGAGCGGGGTGCCCTCCAGCGGGGCCTCGTCCGGTGTGGTCTCGCGCTCCCCAGTGCCCGACAGCGTCGAAATCATGCCAGACCGCATGTTCACTTCACGAAGCCGCTGGTTGCCGATGTCGCAGATCAGCAAATTGCCGTTCTCGCCGAAAGCGATGCTATGCGGCTGGCGGAGCTGCGCTTCGGCGGCCGGCCCCCCGTCCCCTGAGAAACCTGCCTCGCCGGTGCCTACCACGGTGGATACCAATCCGGTCAGGGCGTCCACGCTGCGCACCACGTGCGCGTCCCGTTCAACCACGAACAGACTTCCCTCGTGGTCGAAACGGATCTCGTGCGGCGCCGAAAAAGACGCCTCTAGCGCCCTGCCACCGTCGCCCGCGTACGCCTTTTCACCATTGCCCGCGACTGTGGTCAGCAAGCCGGTACTCAGGTCCAATCTGCGGGTGCGGCCGGTATCGACCTCGCAGAAGTACAGCGCGCCGTCTGGACCAAGGACGACACCGTACGGGTTGTTGACTGGAGTTTGGGAGCCCGGTAGGCCTTCCCTACCCTCCGGCGCATATCCCGCGACCCCCGTGCCGGCGATGGTTCGCACCTGACCCTGACGGGCAAGGGCGAGCCCGGGCCGAACGCCCAGGGCGGCCGTGGCGAGGGCGGTCTGGAGAAAGCGTCGGCGGGTGAAGTCGACCATCTGGCACATCCAAGCTGTGGGTGGTCAGCGCAGCGGCGCACTCCAATCTTCGCATCTCGACGCTCAGCATACCATAATGCATGTACCCGAGGCCTGGGTCCTCGAAGTATCCCTCGGCTGGGAGGTATCCATGGGTTTCCTCGGAGGACTGTTCGGACGCTCCCGCGACCGCAAGCACGCCGCGACGGATCGCTGCATGGAGTGTGGGATGACGAAGGGCAGACACACCGACTGGTGCACGGCCTCGGATGACGTCGCGGCGGCAAGCGCGGCGCAGGCCGCGCCGGAGACGGCGGCACCTGAGACGGCGCCCGAACAGGCGGGCGAAGCGCCACCCTCGGTGTAGCTCAGGCCAGTTGTTCGAGCCGCCGCTTGATTTCGGCCGTCCGGCGGCGGCTCACGCGTATTTCTACACCGTCCCTCAACAAGAGGCGCGCGCTCCCGTCCGTTTCGGACACGAACTTCTCGATGTGGGCCACGCCCACGAGATCCGCGCGGCTGGCGTGAGCGAAGTCTGAGCCGAGCCTCGTCTCGAGTTCGGTCAGCGTGTAGTCGACCAGGTACTCCTTCTCCGCGGTCAAAGCGTACGCCTCCCCCTCACGCGCGACGAACACCGTAGGTCAGGATCAGCATGGACATCACGACTTCGAGCAGCGTGAAGCCACCGGACCCGCCGTCGGCCGGTGTGATGCGCGCACTCATGTGCCCACCATCACTTGGCTGAGCGGCCGAAACGTGAGCTGCGCGCTTTCGCCACCGCGGGCGCACCCGATCTGGACCGATGAGTCGAAGGAGTTGCACCTGGTGTCGGCCACGCCGTTGGGCGCCATGCACAGAAGGAGCGTTTCCTTGGCTATCACGTCCGTGCGGTGGGATGTGGCGAAGTTGACTCGCTCGACGACCACCGTTCCGTCCGAGATCCAAGCGCTGTCGCCGACGGGATCGACGAACAGTCGCGCGACGGTCCCATGCTCGATGGCGCGGGCACGAGCTCGAGCGTGCAACGCCACCAGAGCGTTGCGCGAGGAAGCCACGGACATCCTGTCCATGACTCTTCCTCCCGACGACAAGCCGGTGCCGATCAGGGCGCTGACCATGATGCACACAATGACCGTCTCGACCATCGTGGATCCACGTGTTCCTCTACTCATTGTCCCGCCTCTCCTCTCACCGGTCCGAGCACTCCGAGCAAGCCGACTTGTGTCCATGTACATAGCCAGCCTTCGCCTGCGGTCACGTCCGGGAAGGGTCGAGACAAAAAATCCCGGTGCTGAGTGCCTTGGGGTTAGGGCCTCTATCCTTTGAGGCCCCCCTTACGCACCAGCCCCGGGACGGGGTCGGTGGGTGGGGGGTCACAATCCACGCGACACCTCATTGCTTTTGCGTAAACCGTGCCAAATACGAAAATCGCCTCTTTCCGGCCGTTTCGGCGGATGGGACCCGCTTTGCGACCAACACATCTTTGCCGAGACGGATACTTCTTACCGGCTTCGCGAGGACGGCTCGGTGTGCGTTTTCCGCTTGCCACCACTGCGAGGCACCCAATACCCTGTCTGCTGCCCAGCTTGGCGCCCACCTAAGGCACAACATGAAATCCAGCGGCAGACCTTCTCGGCGAGACTTCATCAAGGGCGTAGGACTGACCATGGGCGCGGGGGCGCTGGGCACCTATCCGCCTGAGCTGTCGGGAGCGGCGCCCGTGAGGCCCAGCGCGGCGCCGCCGTCGGTATTTCCGGAGCTCAACGACCGCGCCCTGGGTTGGCTCCAGTTCTTGTGGGAGAAGTCCACTACTCAGGACAACTGGAGCCGCTGGGGCATGCCCCATCCCTGGTGGGATCAATACAGCTTCCCCGGCGTCACGGGCTATCCGCGCTTCGATCTGCAATACTCGACGTATGCGGTGCTCATGATGGCGGACCGAACTCCGGCCTGGCGTGAGGCCTATACCCGCATCGTCGATGAGCTCGCGAGCCGTTACGTCACCTACTGGGGTGCGGTGGACTGGCTGACTCAGATCGGGCCGGACCCGGCGCGGGAGAACTACCCGCCTCAGTTCCGCGCAGGCATCCCCCAAGATCTTCGCGGCAACTACGACCGCATCGGGTGGACCGCGAACGGCGTGGAGCCGTGGGGCCTGCAAGAGGACCCGATCGGCGCCGACGGAAATCTCTTCTACAAGGGCTGGCTCGGCCTCACGCTCTCCATCTATCACTACGTCTCGGGGGACGACAAGTGGGAGCAGCCATTCTCGGTCACGGGCTACCGGGACCAGGATTTCGAGTGGGATCATCACCGCATGGTCGAACTCATGGAGGCCCAGTGGCGCGCCCACCCCGAGGGGCCTCACTGCGAGAACACCAAGATCTGGCCGTTCTGCAACAGCGCCGCGGCGCTGGGCGTGTATCTCTACGACAAGATCCACGGCACGCAGAGGCACCTCGCCGTCCAGAACTGGTTGGAGTACCTGAAAGACAACTACATGGGGGTGTCCAGCGACGGAAACCTCGAATGGTTCACGAACTGGTACGACCCCATCGTCAACCACAAGGCGAACGGTGGCGCGGGCTCGGGGCTCGGCCCCGCGTTCCTAATCCTGCCGCAGGACCCGGAGCTGGCCTCCTTCATTTACGAGGCTTCGGCCAACGCAGCCGGGTGGAGCAATCCACGGGTAGCGGCGAGGCCCAACTCGACGGGTCTGTTGATGGCGCGTGAGGTGGGGGACGAGACCGCGATCGCGCGCTTGAGCGCTGCGGCAGAGCAAGCCTATGAGCCGCGTTTCTTTGGGGAGCACGGCGAGAAGTTCGGCTGGTGGTTCGGACTCAACGAGGGATACCCGAGGGGACAGCGGAGCGCGATGATGATGGTCTCCGAGGTCGGCCAGGGAGGCGACTGGGCGCGCGCTTTCGAGGTTCCGCACATGGACAAATTCGACGCGCCAACGGTCGAGGGAGTCGACTTCCCCTCACTCGGCATTCGTCAGGCGTGGAACGACGTGGAGAGCGGGACCCTCTACGTGGGCACGTACGCCTCCACGCCAGATCGGCGCGGCGCCGAGACGAGCTGGCAGGTGACGAACCTGCCGAATCCAGACGACGTGTTCGTGATCTGCGACGGCCAGCCCTTCGAGCGCTTCGAGGCGGAGGGCCCCGGCACGATTCGCATCAATACGGACATCGACAGCCACCAGTTCCACATCTTCACCGACTATCGAGGTCGTGCAGCGCCGACCGGGGACCCATCAGGAGAACGGCCGAGCAGTAGCGGCTCGGCGGCCTTGGCGCTCGCTGAGCGGCCGGGTCGTGGCGCCGTTACGAGCGCTCGCGCCGCATCAAGCGAGTTGGTGCCGGATGGGAGTCCGGGCTGCAACTGCTGCTAGCTGGGGAGCTAGTTGGGGAGCCAAGCCACGCGGAGCTGGGCTAAGTAGTTCGACCGGTTCTCGTCGGTGAAATTGAAGTGGTCCACGTATTCGTAGCCTAGACGCAGGGAGGTGCGAAGGCGCGAGCCCAGGCGTTCGTGCGTCCAGTCGACCATGGCTCTGAGGCGGACCTCGTCGGGGTTGTCGGCCGCACGCTCCCATGGGCGTCCGTCGATCGGGAAGGTCCAATCGTCCCCGCTGTATCCCTCCCACGCGCCGGCGAAGCTCACCGCGTCAGACGGCCCTCGCCAATCGAGCCCGAGCTGCAGCGATGTGGCAAGCGGGCCCAGCGGGTATCCGAGCACTCGCCGATCGACCGTGAGCCCGTCGCGCAGTTGGTGATGGGTGTTGGCACGCATGCCAGCGAAATGCCCCTCGATCCAAAGGTCCACACGTCCCTCGACACCCCGCCCCACAGCCTTGATACCGAGCGTCCACGCCGCGTCGGCCCAGAACGATTCAGAGTGCGCGAACACCGTCCTGTCTAGATCGGTCGAGAGTCCCTCGAGATAGACCTCCAGACCTGCGCCGGGCATCGTGATGCGGAGGTCGCCCATAATGACCTTGTCCGAGATCTCCGCACCAAGAGGCTTGATGAGGAAGATGTCGAGGAGTCGCTGCGAGAACGTCGCCGGCGGAGCGCCATCGCCTCCCTGATTGTTCAGTAAGCTCACGCCCAATTCGACCGAGCGGCTTGGGCGCAGGGTGCCTTCGAAAACGATGAGCTTACCGTGGGGCATTCGCCGGTTGCCGCCGAGATCGCCGACCCACGCCGATCCGGTGAACGCGCCCAAGGCTCCAAGGAACCAAGGGAATCGCCACGGACGCTCGTTCGCCAGCCGAATCATGTCGAGTCCGCGAGCGTTGTGGGAGAGCATGGGGCCCGCCAGCCGTCCATGACCGGTCGCGACATGGTTCCGGCCTACCTCCAAGGCAACGCTCCCGAACACGGCACGCACGTATGCGTCCAAGAGGGTCGCCCCGTCGGCGTTGCCCACCCCAGTCGCGCGGGAGTACCACACACGAGGACGGACCTGCACCGCCACGCGGGACGAGAGCTGGACATCGGCCGTCGCCTCCGCTGCCGCCGTCTGTCCGTCAGCGAGGACCCGGCCCTGGTTGCGTTGCAGAAGCGGGTTTATGTCACCCTCAATGAGGTTGTCGCCCGGCTTGAACACGTCATCATAGCTCGTCCGAATGGCTCGGAGGGGGCTCGCCGCTGACGCCAGATCTATCTCCACGGACCGTAGCGCGACACTCGCTTCGGCCCCGCCGCACGCAGGGCCCACGGCCGGACAAAGCAACGACAACTCGCGCGCGAAGCGCGCCTCGAGGCGGTCGAGCGCTTCCCGAAATCGGGCTCGGACTTCGTCGGAGTCGGGCAACCTCGCGCGAGCCTGCGCGGTAAGACGCGCAAAGGCCATGCGGGAATACGGACGCTGAGCCATCGAGGGCGCCTCGACCAGCCCGGAGGCGAAGAGCGCATCGATGTCGGCATAGGCCGGGTCGAGATTCGGCACGTAGCTAGAGCCTTGAGCGAGGCTCCCGGCGGGAGTCAGCGTCCCGAGCCCCAGCAACAGCACAAGAACGCCGACAGCCCGATCGACTGACCAGCGGATTCGGGAGGCGTCCAAAAGTGAATGCCCTGCCGGAGGTGAGGTGCCGGTCACGTGGTCTGCGCCTTGGTTTCGTTCGACTTTCGCGAATACCATGATGAGCTATGGGGCGTATGGTGAACAGTGGATGAACACCTTGTAGCTTGTGTCGCGACTACTCTCTGGGGCTTTCCGATCAAGTGACACTCATTGTCCGAGCGGAGGCGAAGGCGTGATCCCGCGCGTGATTCACCAGATCTGGCTCGGCGAATCAGGCGGGCCGCAGCCGTTTCCGCGGTTCCGCGAGGCAGCCGCGACTTGGCGAGCGCAGCACCCCGGGTGGCAGTACCGGCTGTGGGACGGTGCCGAGGTCGATCAGCTGTTCGCGTCCGCCAGACCCGACCTTCACGCGCTCTATCGCGCTTATCCGCATTGGGTGCAACGCGCTGACGCGGCCCGGTATCTGATCCTTCATGAGCACGGCGGTGTGTACGCCGACCTCGACATCCAATGCGTGGGAAGCTTCGACACGGTCGCCGACGCCGATCTGTTGCTCGCGCCGACCGCACCGTTTGGACTGTCCAACGACCTCATGGCTGCGACTCCCGGGCATCCCCTATTCACCTGCCTGTTGGATGAGTTGGCCACCTCGCACCGTCTTTGGGGGAGACCGTGGGTGCCCCGCCACTTCCAGATCATGTGCGGTACCGGCTCTTTGTTTCTGTCGCGTGTCTTCGCGAGGCTCGACGCAGGCACGTCCGTGCGGCTGCTCACCTCCGGTGAGTACGGCCACGGTAGTGCCGACGAGGCACTCGTTCACCATATCGAGGGTAATTCGTGGGCGGGCTGGGACACCAAAGCCCTCGTCTTCCTTCAAGACCGCTGGCCATTTCTCATGGTGGGTACGCTGATCCTCATTGCTGTGTTGGCCTCTCCTTGACCGCCCCCGGCTACACCCCCCGCGAGGAGCGCGCCAACATGCTCACGCACGGCGCCGGCATCATCGCCAGCGCAGCCGGGACCGTAGTGCTCGTCGTCTTGGCGGCACGAGCAGGAGTAACCGCAGTAGTGGCAGTATCCGTCTTCGGGGGCTCGCTGATCCTGCTCTACACAGCTTCTACGCTGTACCACGGGACGCGCACGCAAGCCACCAAGGTGCGCCTCAAGGTGCTCGACCACTGTGCGATCTACGTGCTCATTGCGGGCACCTACACGCCCTTCACCTTGGTGGGCCTAAAGGGCGCCTGGGGGTGGAGCCTGTTCGGCATCATCTGGGGGCTGGCCGCGGCTGGCGTCGTCTTCAAGCTCTTCTGGACCGGGCGCTTCCCAAGAGTCTCGACCGGACTCTACATCACCATGGGGTGGCTCATCGTCATCGCCGCCGTCCCGACCATCCGAGCGCTAACCCCACTTACACTGGCCTGGCTCTTCGCTGGAGGCGTGGCCTACACCTCGGGCACGTACTTCTACCACAACCGCCGCATCCCGTACGCGCACGCCATCTGGCACGTCTTCGTGCTGGCGGGCAGTGTCTCCCACGGCATCGCGGTGGGTCTACAGATGGTGAGCGCGTGACGAGCGAGCCTCAATCTTCGTTCTAGCTACCGCCCCGCTTCCGCCCGCTCCTCATAGCGCGCGCCACTCAGCACGCCCGCGATCGCGTAGTTCCCTTCGTGGCAAGCATACTCGTACACGCGGTCGCCGAGGGTCTTGAACGGAACCTGGCCGCTCCACGCGCTGGTGTAGGTCGACGGGTCATCGATCGTGAACTCGTAGAGCATGGTCTCGTCATCAACTCGAGTGAAACGCTCCGTCACCTTGCGATCCGCCGACGGGTGGATGCCGAGGAACTCCTGATCGGAATTGATATTGGTCGTCTCGACCACGAGCGTATTGCCTTCATACCAACCCCGGGAGTCACCGAACCAGGGCCGCAGCTCCTCGCCCAGCGCTTCGGGGTCACTCAGCCGAATGATGCGCACGTCGTGCACCATCTCCGCCATGATCATGACGTAGTGGGCGTTCTGCACGATGGTGTAGTTGTTGTTGTACCAGTAGTTGGGCAGCATCGGCGGACCGGCGCTGGACCCGAAGGAGACCAGGCAGCGTTCGGCGTTCGGGCGGAGCTCCGGATGGTCGTATTGACTGAACTGGCTGCGGAACTTCACCCGGTCGATCATGCGCTGGCGAGCCCCATCCGTCAGCGACGGGATGCGTCCGTCCGTGGGACTCATGACGAGCGAGCTCCTGGGCTCACCGTTCACGATGGCGACTTTGTCGCCCGGCGCCCTATAGACCTCGTTGTAACAAGAGGTCCCCGAGTCGATGCAGATCGGGTCCGTACCACCTGCGGGAGGCGGTGCGCGATCGGGATCGCTTGCGGCGTTGGTGCGCGCGACGAGCTCGGCCTGGCCGGTCTCGATCTCGGTGACCTTGTCCCAAGTGAGCACGGGCTCCCAACCAGCGGGGCGCTGGAGCGGAGTCAGCGTCGCATTGGTCCAGTTTCCTTGCAGGTCGGGATGACCGTGCACGGTCGTTGGGACTTGCCACTCCCCCGAATCGGCGGGACGGGTCTGAGCATCCGCGGAGCGGGGCAGAGCCGCCGCGAACATTATCAGGGCAATCGCAACGGTCGCGGAGTGCTTGAGCGGAGACGAGGTCGAGAGAGTCACGGTCATCTTGCTTCCTCCGAGCAGACAGACGTTCCTCGAAGGCGTCCGCCCGAGTGCGCGGACCCTTCAGATCTCAAATATGCGAACCGGGGCCCAGTCCAGCTAGTGAGAGGGCGGCGAGAGCACCTAGGCCGACGCTTGCGGAGCGTCCCTAACGTCGAGCGCGGCTCTCACGCGCTCGCGGAGCTCCGCCCTGGTGAAGGGCTTCCTGAGTAGAGCGCCGAGACGGTCCTTGAATTGCTCTTCCACCGCCTTGTTGTCGATGTAGCCGCACATGAAGAGCACCAGCGTCTCGGGCGAGACCGTCGCCAGGCGGTCGGCCAACTCGGGTCCCTTCATCCGCGGCATCACAACGTCGGTCAAGACCAAGTCGACCGGTGAGTCGAGCCGGCCAACTTCCCGATCGCCTCCATCTTCTGGCTCTGCCGAAGCTCGTTCTCTTTGTGCCTCTCGTCGGTGATGTCCTGCACAATCATCTCGAAGGCAGGCTCACCGTCGGCCAAGCGAATAATCTTGCCATTGAGCCGCATGGAGATCAGCGAGCCGTCGGCTCGGAGCCAATCGACCTCCCAGTTCCCGACCGCCTGCGTCTGCAGAGCCTCGTCGACGAGTCGAGGGCGTGCCTGGGGTGACGCGTAGAGCGAATCCGCTCCGACCTCCATGAGCGCGGTCGCGGAATCGTAGCCGAGCATCGAGACCAACGCCGCGTTGACCTCTAGGAAACGACCGTCCAGCCTCGCTAGGGACATGCCGAAGACCGCATTGTCGAGGATCGACTGGTAGCGCTCGCGCGTGGCTCGCTCAGACTCTTCGGCGCGCTTTCGGCTCTGCAACGTCTCGTCGAACTGCTGAACGACGGCCCGGAACTCCGTCGGGGTCCCCTCAGGCACGTGAACGGACGTGCCCCCCTGCGTGTCATCAGCACCCCGCTCGCGAGCTCACGCAGCGCTGAACTGATGCGCCGGTACGAAAAGCCGGCGAAAAGCATGCCCACCAACAGAACCAGGAGCGTCGCGCTGATCTGCCGTGCCGCCGCGGCCCTCGCCGGTCCGAAAATGGTTTCCGCGGGGACGCCGACGTAGACCCACCAGCCATTCTCGAGCTCGATCTGACCCCATGCCCGCTCAATGTCTTCGAAGTCTGGGCCGCGGGCGATCGACCGGCCGGGTGCAACGAGCTCGTCGGTACCCCTGCGCGGGGGCAGAGGCTGTCCGACCCATTGCTCTGCGTTCAGCGAGCGGGCGATGACGATGTGGTCGGCCGTCTCGATCGTGACGAGCACTTCGTCCTGGCGATCGCCGCTCATGAGTTCCGCGAACCCAAACAACGACACCGCACCGGCAATGGCACCCGCGAATTGCCCTTGCTCGTCCAGGACCGGTGCCACGAGTGGAAGCACCCACGTACCGCTCAGGTCACTGAGCAGTGAGTCTCCCACGAAATACCCGGGGTCGTCCGCCATGGGTCGGAACCATACCCAGTCCGCCGACGAGGCCTCCTCCGGGATTGGCTCGGCGGAGCATAGCGACCTGCCATCGCGGTCTACCGTGGTGGCACTGGAAACGAAGAGGATGATGTTGGCGAGCGTCTGCATCGAGTTGTCGCACGGCGTTCCCGTAACGAACTCCATGCCTAACCCCGCCGAGGCGTTGGTCAACCCGGCCTCGGCCTGCGCAAGGAACTGGCGGAGGCTCGAAGCTGTCGCCTCGGCAATGGCGAGCGACTCCGCCTCAGCTGTTTCCACTGCCCTCTGCGACTCTCGGTACCCCCACTAGACCTGAAGCGCGACCAATGGGATCGCCAACGCCGCGACCAGAGCAATGAGTTGCGCCGTGAGCGAACGCGGCCTGATGGGATTGAAGGCGAACGACATCACGCCCCCCGATGTGACGCGAAGCCCGTGGTGCGCACCGCCTCGCCGGCCTTGCTCACCACCAACCCCTCGACCCCGTCGAGCGCGTCCAGTAAGCGGACGCCTTTGTCAGGTCCCAGCACCATCACCGCGGTCGACAGTGCGTCGGCGGCCATCGCTGTGGGCGCAACCACCGACACTGATGCCGTATGGCTGGGAGAGTGGCCCGTGCGGGGATCGATGATGTGATGCGCGCTCCGGTCCTCCGTGAACGACTGCATATAGTCCCCCGAGGTGGCTATGCAGCCGCCCGCGAGACGAACGAAATCGAGGGTGCCGCGCGCGTCCCGGGGATCCTGCACGGCGACGGTCCAAGGCTCATTCGGCGATCCCGCGCCGCCGCTCGCCATGTCCCCTCCGGCGTCAACGAGCACACGATCGGCCCCCGCCGCCACCAGCGTGGCGAGGGTGCGGTCGACGACGTAGCCCTTCGCGATCCCGTCGAGCGTGACCGACATGCCAGGGCGACCGAGCTCGATGCCAACGCCGTCAATGTGCACGCCTTCGTGCCCCACCACCCCGAGGGCGTTCTTCACGGCGAGGGGGTCTGGCAGCCCTTCGCCGCGCGCGGCCCGCGAGGCGTAGAGCCTCAAGAGCGGCGCGACGGTCGGGTCGAATGCGCCCTCGCTCATGCGCGCGTACTCGAGCGCCTGAGACATCACCTCGAGCAGCTCCGCGGGCGCGTCATCGACACTGCCCGCCGCATTCAGAATCGAGAGTGGACTGTCGGACCGGTAACGACTCAAGATCGCCTCCAGCCGGGTCATCTCCGCGAAGGCGTCGTCGACCATCGCCCGCGCCTCAGCCGCATCGGGATGCACGACGGTCACGGTGACGAGCGTCCCGAGCCGCGTGCGTGTGAGGCTTACGCGATGGAGAGCCGCTCGTCGCAGCAGCTCGGCTATCAGGCCGGTGCCGAGCGCCGTTCCGACCCCAGCGACCGCGCCGATCCGGAGCACCTGTCTGCGCGTGAACTCAGCCACGGGATGCCGCCATGGTGTCCGATACCCGGAGCTGCACGAGCCGGGGGAGTATGATCTCCATGTCGTGCCTGCAGACGCCGGCCTTCTCGATCAGCTTGGTCTCGCAGACGTTGCACCGAACGCACTCCTTGAAGTCCACGACCTCGCTGCGGATCGCGCCGGTCGGGCACCCCTGCTCGCACACCTTGCAGTGCCCGCACTGTTCGACGCGGCGGATGCGTTTCAGCGAGATCAGCGAGCCGATCGCGAGCGCCGCACCGAGCGGGCACACGTACCGGCAGTAAAAGCGCGGCACGATCGCGGACGCGACCAGAAAGCTCAGCGCGATGCCCCACAACAGGACCGAGGTGCTCGGGAAGAAGACCGTGCCGAACGGCTCCACGTATTGGTACAGACTGACGTGGCTGCCGGCGATGGCGGGGATCAGGATCCCGGCAAGCAGGGCGTATTTCACCCACAGCGCGCGGTCGTGCACAGCTTGCGGCACCTTCTTGCGGAAGCGCGCGGGCACGACGTTTTCGAGCAGGTCCTGCAGGGCGCCGAACGGGCATAGGAAGCCGCAGAAGATGCGACCGAAGAGCACCGTCGCAATCACCGTGAAGGTGACCATGAGTAGGAGCGCCAGGTCGTCGAAGTACACGGAAGGTCCAGCCCAGATGCCGCTCGTGATGTGAGAGACGGACAGGAATCCCCCGTCGATCCAGCCAAGGAAAACGAGCGTGACGGCGAGGGAGACTGCGCGCATCGATCGCTTTTTCATGAAGAAGGCGAGCGTGGCGAGCAGCAGCACCACGGCTGTCGCGCCCAGCCGCTTCACTTGAGTTCGTTCGAGAGCACGCGCGAGGATGGTCTCGTCCTCGACATATACGAGGTCGAGCTCGCCGAGGTTCGAGGCCGGGGCGAGCGAAGCGGTGGTCGTGCCGAGCGCGTCGGCCGAGGATGCTGCCCCCGGTCCCTCCGCGGCTGAGGTCGTCACGGAAGCGGTACTGCCCTCGACGGTGGCCGCTGGCACGCTGGACGCTGCGTCGCTCGGTGATTCGACCGTCCCCGGCACTGTCTCTTCCAGGTCCCTGTCAGCCTCGACCGCCTGAGCTGCCGCCACGAGCGCATCGGCCGCGGCTCCACGACGCGCCTCGAGCGTGAGGTACTCGACCGCGAAGAGCTCCAGGTTCGGCCGCAGATCGAACAGGATCTCGAACGGCCTGGTGATGTCGATGCGTGCGTCCAGGATCATGGCGCCCGTGAGCCGTACCTGGTCGTACATGACGCCGCCCGCGGCCAATCCAAAAGGAAGAACCTGGCCTTCGGGAGTCGGGATCGTGTCACCGTCTTGAACGACCGACCACCCTTCCCGCCTGAAGTACCGGAGCCGCGGGCCGTCCACGCCATACGCGAAGACATGCCCACCCCCCAAGAACTCGCGCGCGCGGTACGCGCTAGCCAAAGCGTCCGTGCCGACGAGGCGCTCGCCGAACGCATCGTCGAACAGGTGCACCAGCGACATCTCCGCCATGCCGATGCGGCTGTTCACGACCATCACCTTCACGAGCTCGGTTTCGCGTAGCTCCAACCACGAGAGTGCGTTCGCGTCCTCGATGACTCCGGGGGCTCTAGCCACCCGCGTGAAGTACGCCTCGGCCACCCGGCGAGCCGCGTTGCGCATGCCCAGCGAGATCGCCCGCACGCTGACTGTCGCGCGCGAGATGCTTTCTACGTCCCGGAAGGGCCGGAACGCCTCTCCGATGTGCTTGTCCGCGTATTGCTCCTGAAAACCGTAGGGCCGCAGGAAGTCGCCGCGACTACTACGCATCGACTCTACGTAGTCCGTAATGCGCATGCCGGTCAGGCGCCCGTCGAGGCCGAGACCCACCAGCATTCCGATGGGGGCGCTATACCCGCTTCTCTCTGGGGGGACGTCGGCGGTATGGAAGACGTAGCCGACCAGGCTCTCCGTTCCGGAACCGGCGCTGAACGCCTGCATTACTGTGGGATCCGTGCCCCACTCCACGAAGCGGTCCGCACCCGGCATCACCGCGTGCATCAGGTCTTCTGATACGTCCCGTATGCGCTGAGCGGCCACCTCGGCGGGGATCAGCAAGGCGAGGGAGAGCGCGCACCACAAGGTGCGAGAGATGAGCGTCATAGGGCGAAGGCCTAGCGCGCAACCGCTAGCGCGCGACCGCCATCCCGTCCTTGTGAGGCGTCGAGCCACCTGTCATCACACCGGTCTCGGCGTTGAACATGATTCCCTGGGCACCGCCGACGCCTCCTCGCGTTGTTCTGCGGCGGATCTCATGACCCCATGCCTCTAACTGCATCAACACATCTTCGCTGATCCCCGGCTCGACCGTGACCCTCATGCCACTGTTGTGATTGATGCGCGGGATCTCGACCGCCTGCTGCATGTTCATGCCGAACTCGACCACGTTCAGGAAGATCTGAACGTGCTGCTGCGGCTGCACCGAGCCACCCATCGCGCCGAAGGTCATGAAGAACTCGCCGTCCTTGAACGCCATGGCCGGGATGATGGTGTGGAAGGGGCGCTTGTGCGGCTCGACGACGTTGGCGTGGCCCGGCTCGCGAGAGAAGAGTCCACCTCGGTTCTGGAGCGTGTAGCCGGTGCCGGGAGGCACCAGACCGGAGCCGAAGCTTGAAAAGAGACTATAGATGAACGACACAGCATTGTGGTCTGCGTCCATGACCTCGAGCAGGATCGTGTCGCCGTCCCCATTGAGGCCGGACTCCGGGCGCTCCATGGCTCTGGTCGCATCGATGCGCTGGAACTGACTGCGCGCGTACTCGGTGGAGATCATCTCCTGGATGGGCAGATCGTTGAACTCGGGGTCCGCGTTCCACTTGTCGATATCCGCGTAGGCCAACTTCTTGGCCTCGATGAAATGGTGCAGGTACTCGGCGGAGTTGTGGCCCAGGGCACCCATGTCGACGTTGCCCAGGATCTTGACCATTTCCAGCGCCGCGATGCCCTGGCCGTTCGGCGGCAGCTCGTACAGGCGGTAGTTCTCGTAGTCGGCGTATATGGGTTCGACCCACGTCGAGGTATGATCCGCGAAGTCCTTCATGGTGAAGAAGCCGTCGTGCTCGTTCGAGTAGGCGACCATCGTCTCGGCAAGGGAGCCCTTGTAGAACGCGTCCCGACCCTCTGCTGCGAGCAGTCTGAACGTGTTGGCCAGGTCGGGATTCCGGAACACATCCCCCGCTCGGGGTGCCCGCTCACCATCGATGAGCCAGGTGGCTCTGGTCGACGGTTCCGTGCTTCTCTCGAGCCCCCGCCATTCACTCGCGATGATCGGTGATACCGGAAAGCCGTGCTCGGCATAGTAGATCGCGGGCTGTAGCACCTCGGCCATGCTCATGGTGCCGTACTTCTCCAGCACCTCGAACCAGCCATCCACCGCGCCGGGAACCGTCACGGAATAGATGCCGCGAATCCGGTCCATGTCGTGCTTGTCGAGCTTCTCGTTGAGCGCCTCGAGCGTCATGGCATACGGTGCGCGACCACTCGCGTTGAGGCCGATCAGCTTCTTCTCGGCAGCGATGTAGACCATGATGAACGCGTCCCCGCCCAAGCTCGTGCTGTGCGGTTCGACCACCGTGAGCACAGCCGCCGTCGCGACGGCTGCGTCGATGGCGTTCCCGCCCGCCGCGAGGATGTCGAGACCGGCGTTCGACGCGAGAGGCTGACTCGTGGCCACTACACCACGCAGGCCAGAGACTGGAGACCGCAGTGTCTCGTATTCAAAAGTCTTTGGAGTCTCGGACCTGGATACCCGGTCAGCCTGCCCTCCTGCTTGTTGTGCTTCTGCCCGCTCGAGACCGAGGCTGAGCAGGAGGCATGGCAGCAGTGCGAGCACGGTCACGAAGCGACGCTCGAGCATGGAGTTCAGCATGGTTTCCCTCATGTGGCTTTCGGGATTTTCACGACAATAGTATGACCCTCAAGTCTGCGGCGCTGTTCAGAGCCCCCTCATTCCATACCTGCGAAGAATTGCGTGAGACCGTCCATCACGCGCTGCGCTTCTGTCGCGTTCGGCTCCAGTGACGATTCGCCGCGCTCCCAGGTCTGACCCAGAAGGATGCCGTCCTGTCGAGGAATCATGGACAGACCGCTGGCACCTATGAGGTAGTCCACCTCCGGCTGCGGCAACAAGACCGTGAGTTGACCCTTGATGGGTATGAGTTCGTCGTCACCGAACAGCTCCTTGGAGCCCAAGCCGGTGCAGTTCACGATCAGTGCTTCGGGCAGAGCCAGCAGCGCTTGCAGGCTGTCGAAGTCGCGCACGACTAGGTCACCTCCCGCCAGCAGAACATCGCGCAGCACCGCATCCAGATAGCGCGATGGCTCGATGAGCATGGTCCAGAAGCGTCGGGCATAGGCTCGCGGGAAGGGATGCTCGCCCGGGCCTAGCTGCACGTTCTCCGGCGCCAGGTCTCCTAGTGGGTCTGGACTGGACGGTTCTGCCGGCAGCGTCTCCGACAAAGCGTATCGTTCGATCCAACGAACGCCGTAGTGGTCGCTGACGAGATCCTGGAAGTAGCGATGAGCCAGGCGCGCCGCGCGGCGTTGTTGGGCGAGATAGGCCGGCGTGCGCATGTCGGTGTCGCCACCGATCCCGGCCGAAAACCAGGCCGCGGACATGTTGGACGTCGTTCTCGGGGGCACGTCCTTGGCGTAGATCGTCACGTCCAGGCCATGTCTCTGGAGGAGTCGCGCCGTAGCGAGGCCGACGGCCCCGCAGCCAATGACGGCGGCCCTGGTCTCACCAGTCTTGAGCGCCTCTTCCATCGCCAGATGCGCCGTGCCCCACGACATCGAGACGCCGTTCGAGCCGTGGCCGTAGTTGTGCACAACGGTCGTTTCGTCGAAGCGCTCGACCTCGAGGCGGAATCCGGACCTGCGAAACGGACGCAAGCCGACGGTGGTCCGGATCACCCGCTCGGGGGACACGTTGACCTTGGCGAAGTGCCTCGAGGGGCTGGTGGCTCGCGCACAACTGCCCAGGCTCGCCCCCAATACGGCGACGCCGGCTACCTTCAGCAACTGACGGCGATCGAGCTTGCTATCCATAAGACGCGTCCTCCCTCGCCCACATTGCTACGCTCATCAGTTGGTGGCAATTGCCTGCGTCTCCGCGGCGACCCCACTTTGTGCGCTCGGCCCGCACCCCGAGGTGACCGAAGGAGAAGTCATGCGCTCTACCCGTCTGATGATCACAAGCGTCGCATTGCTCGCATCAGTTGTCGTCGAGTCGGCATGCGCCCCGCAAGAAGTCGAAGCACCGATGGCCGTCGACTGGCCGATGTATCGAGGCAACCTGGCTGGAACCGGGTATTCGCCACTGACGCAAATCACGACGGGGAATGTCGCGGAGCTGGCCGGCGCCTGGACCTACTCCCTGCGCAGTGCTCCGCCGACCGGCGCTGACGGCTCGAGCCAGACCCGCCAGCGAGAGCCGAACTCGCAGGTCACGCCGATCGTGGTCGGCGACGTCATGTACCTGTCTGCCGTGGACCGCGTGGTCGCGCTGGATCCAACGACAGGTGCAGAGATCTGGCAGCACGCGGTCGAAGACGGCGCGCCCTCGCGGCGCGGCGTGGCGTACTGGGCCGGCGAGGACGGCACGCCCGCCCGCATCATCTTCACGGCGGGGACACGGCTGGTAGCGATCGACGCAGCGACCGGCGCGCTGGCGGCGGACTTCGGCCAGGGCGGCGAGGTCGACATGGTGATCCCCTACAACTCGGTGCCGCTGGTGTACGAGAACATCGTCGTGGTCGGTGCGAATACGCCGCGCGGGACCAGTGGGGGCATCGGTAACGCACGCGCATTCGACGCACGCACGGGCGCCAAGCTCTGGGAGTTCAGCTCCGTTCCGCAGCCGGGGAGCGTTGGACACGACACCTGGGAGGGTGACAGCTGGCAGGGCCGTCTCGGAGCCAACGCCTGGCCATTCTACTGGACTGTGGACGAGCAGCGCGGACACGTGTACCTGCCGCTCGCCTCGCCCATCCCTTTCGCATACGGCGGAGACCGCACGGGCGCCAACCTGTTCGCGAACTCGCTGGTCGCAGTCGACGTGCGGAGTGGTGAATATGTCTGGCACTTCCAGACCATCCATCACGACCTGTGGGATCACGACCCGCCTGCGCCCCCCGTGCTCTTCCCCATCACGCGGGCCGGTAGCACGGTCGACGCACTCGGCGTAACCACCAAGTCCGGGTACATCTACATCCTCGATCGCGAGACAGGTGAGCCGATCTTCGGCGTTGAAGAGCGCGCGGTGCCGGCGAGTGATGTTCCCGGCGAGGTGACCTATCCGACCCAGCCATTTCCAGTGAAGCCTCAGGCGCTGGCGCGGACCAGTTACGAGCCGAGCGACATAGTCACCGCCGAGGACACGTCACCGGCACACGCCGCGGCGTGTGCCGAGCTGGTGGCAAGCGTGGGAGAGATCTACAACGAGGGCGCATTCTCGCCGTGGGTGTACCGCGAGGAAGGCGCGTCGCCCAGGGCCACTCTGCTGTTCCCTGGACTGGTCGGCGGGCCCAACTGGGGTGGCCCCGCGTTCGATCCCAACTCCGGATACGTCTTCGTCTTCAGCCAGGATGCGGGTTCTTTCGCCTGGGTGGAGGAGGCGCCCGAAGGCTCGGCCGTGCCCTACCGGCGGAACGGCCCCCGACCTTCGGGCTTCGACGTGCGCATGGGGGATGCACGCTGGCCGTGCCAGAAGCCGCCCTGGGGCCGCATGACCGCCATCGACGGCTCGACCGGTGACATCGTGTGGGAACGCGCCGTCGGCATCACCGAAGGGCTACCCGCGGACCGGCAGAACACCGGTCGGCCTGGGCGTGCAGCTGCGATCGTAACGGCCGGGGGCTTGCTGTTCGTGGCATCGACCGACGACAACCGTCTGCGCGCACTTGAAGCCGAGACCGGCCGGGAACTCTGGGTGGTCACCTTGGAGCGGAGAGGCAACGCCGATCCCATGACGTACCTGGGCGCGGACGGGGCGCAGTATGTGGTGATCGTGGCTACGGATGCCGTGGTGGCGTACAAGCTGCCGTAGACTCAGTCCCGCGCCCTAAACGTGCCGAAGTGGCGACCCCGCATCCAAGTTGCGGGGCCGCCCTCCTGCTAGTACGCCAGCGGTCCCGGCCGTATCTGGAACTTGACGATCTTGCTCGACGTTCCCGCCCCACCCTCAATGTGCCACGGCGCATTCGTACCGAAGTCGGCCCAAACGCCACGCCCCTTCCATCCGGCGTCCGGATCGTCGATGCGACCATCCAGCCCGCGAGAGTAGAAGCCCATCGGGTACGGCACCCGCATGCGCACCCACTCGCCGGAGTCGGGATCCAGCGCTAGCAGGGCATCGGATGTGGAGCCGTTTGCGATGGGAATGTCTTCGCCCAGCCCCAGCGTATTGAACTGGTCCACCCAGTTGTAATAGTGGAAGTCGGCACCCCCCGCGGTAACCGCATTCTTCATTTGGGGTCCCGGAGCGGGGTAGAGCGTCCAGCCCTCGGGGCAGTGCTGGCCGGTGGCTTCCGGCCCGTTCAGCACCTTGCACTTGCTGCGGTCGAAGCTAGCCAGGTGGCTGCTGCCGGAGAGAGCGGTCCAGATGATGCCATCGCGGGTGATGTCGATGCCGCGTGGCGAGAATCCCCACTGGTCCGGGGGCACGGCTGAATTCTCGAAGGGCGGCTCGTAGACCTCGGCTTTGCAGGTCAGCGGCGGATTGTCACCCAACTCCAGACGGAAGATCCGGCCGGGCACCCCGCCCGTGCGCGCAATCCAGATGGAGTTGTCTACCGGATTCACGATGATCCCGTATGCGAACCCGGTGAGCTGCGTGTCTAGGTTCGGATCTGCCTCACCGCGGCCTGAATTCCAAGGCTTCGTAATGCGTCCGTCGCCATTGCTATCGATGACCGTGGGGCACCAGCCTTGAGCTGCCTCGGCACGCGCCGCGAGGCGCGCCGGCGCCTGGTCTCTGACGCGATCCACCAGCGCACCCGCCGGGCCGTCCCAGAGAACGCTGCTGCTCACCCAGCCGATGACGCGACTGTCCCCGCTGAAGTACATCGTATTCTCCGAGTCCTCACCTAACTGCAGATGGTGGGTCCCGAAACACGTATCGATGAGCGTAAACTCTTCCGTATCCGGGTGGAAGACCGACGCCTGACGGCCGCTGAAATTGATGGGCGCGTACTGGGCGTACTTGTTGGACGAACCCTCGCGGCACCACTCGGGGTTGTTCGGAGAATTGCGGATCCGGGACGTGAGCCACACGCGGCCCTCCTGATCCATCATCGGATTATGGACGTTGGCCGGACCGTTCAGGATGACCTCCTCGCCCCAGAACGCCGAGGGCTGGAAGCCGGGCGCGGTAGAAAAGTAGGACTCGGTCTCGGGGTCCCAAACGGGCACGCGCAGGTCGCGAGCCTTGTTCTTGCCAGGGTTCACGATCAGCAGCTGGTCGTCCGACATCGACACGCCATACACGGCGCCACCGGCGTTCACGGAAGGGTCGCGCTTGTCTGAGGCTACCTCGTCGTGCACGTAGGACGTGCCATCACCCCAATCCCAAAGCGTGAGCACCACGTTCCGCTCCTCACCATGGGGCCGCGGTGGCTGCGGCGGCACTTCGCCTGCCATGATGCGGTCGGTCCAGTCGGCAAACTGCGGCACGGCGCGCTCCATACCCATCCCGGCGACCTGCATGCTCATGCGCGGGCCTCGCTGGCCAAAGTTCAGCCGATGACTCCACACCTCCTCGCTGGAAGCGAAGCTGCCATCGATATGGCTGGTCTCGCGCGTGATCTGGTTGCCGAGCTGATGACAGAGCTGACAGCCCTGCTTCAAATTGTCGATCCAGGCAGCTTGTGAGCGGATATTGGTGCTGATGCCGTTGCCCGACGGGCCCGTGCCCGGAAAATCACTCTCGGACGGGACTTCCATGAGCGAGTACCAATAGCTGGCCGGATATACGCTCGCTTCCTCCTGCGGCGTCTCCGGATAATGCGCCGCCAGAACCAGGTCGTCGCCGGGCGCGGCGGCGAGTGGCTCGGAGTCGGCCAGGCCGTAGCCCCGGACCCACACTTCGTAGCTCGCGTCCGGGAGCTCAGGCAGAACGAAGCGCCCATCGTCGTCACTCACCACAATCTTGGTGAAGCCGGTCTCGAGATCGTCGGTCTCGGCAATCACCCAGACGCCGGCCTCGGGACCGTCACGTCCCTGCACCACGCCGCTGATGACGGCATCGTCCTCGGCCGCGCCTACCACGCTCGAAGTCCCCATGCGGTCGCCCAGCGTACAAGACGACGCTATGAGCACGACCGCCAAGCAGGCACCGAGCGAAAGCATGCGGTGCATGACGTCACGGACGGACGTGGATGGGGCGGCGGACAGCTGCGGCGTCGAGCTCATGGCCAGGCCTCGTTCGAATCGAGAACGATGGTGCGGAGGAGCGGCAAAAGTAGGTGGCGGTGCGGAAGAGGGCCAACGGTGATATCTGTCCATCTTCGGGTTCGGCCACACATAGGAGTCCAGCCGCATGTCCACGTATCGCCTCGCCGCTGTGGCCCTGCTGATCGCCACCCCCGCGTTCGCGCAAACCGCCAACGACCCCTTCCCGGCGCCGATCGCGGCAACCGCCGGGGTGATCGTCGTCGGGTTCCAGGAATTCGCGACCCTCCCGGACATGGACGGGCGTCCAGCTCGGCCCATGCTGCTCATCGATGAGCCCGGCAGTGGCCGCCTGTTCGCGAACGACATGCGGGGACCGCTCTACACCGTCAGCTACGACGGTCGCGTAGCGCTCTACCTCGACGTGAACGCACCCGAGTGGGACGTACCCGTCGAGTCGTCAGGCAGAGAGCGTGGAATGCAGAGCTTCGCGCTTCATCCGCAGTTCAATGAGCCCGGCACCGCCGGATACGGGAGGCTCTACACGTGGACCGACACCGAGGACACGAGCCCAACACCGGACTTCACGCCCGGCGGGGGCCAGGACGCGCACGACACCGTACTGCTCGAGTGGACCGCGCTCGACCCTGAAGCAGCGACCTACGACGGAGGCCCACCGCGACATGTGCTTCGCCTGGAACAGCCCTTCGGCAATCACAACGGAGGTCGGATCGCGTTCAACCCGCGGTCCTCGCCGGGAGATCTGGACTTCGGGATGCTGTACGTCGGCATCGCGGACGGCGGCAGCGGAGGTGATCCCTTGGATCTCGCGCAGAACCTCGGTTCCGCGTTCGGCAAGATCTTTCGCATCCAACCGCTCGGTTCGAACAGCGCGAACGGCCGTTACGGAGTGCCCGCCGATAACCCATACGCCGGGGACGGGAATGACCGCACCCTGGGCGAGATCTATGCGTCGGGCCTGCGCAACCCCCAGCAGTTCGGCTGGGATCCGCAGAACGGCAACTTCTTCGTAGCGGACATCGGCCAGAACATCGTAGAGAAGCTCAGCCTCGCTACCTCCGGAGCGGACCTCGGTTGGAACACGTGGGAGGGCAGCTACCGCTTCATCAGCCGCTCCGAAGTCGACCTGGCCAACCCGCAGGGTGAGCCCTGGATCACGTATCCGGTGGCCGAGTACGGACAGCTCGATCCTCTTCTACAGCGCCAGTCCGCGGTGACCGGCGTCGTAGTCCCCCGCGAGGGCACGATTCCCCAGTTGCAGGACCGGGTCGTCTTCGGTGACTTCCCCAGCGGCGAGATCTTCCACATCGACGCAGACAACCTGCCGTCCGGTGGGCAGAACACGATGGGCCGGGTGCTCTTTAGAGACGAGGGCGAGCCCAAGACCCTGCTCCAGCTCATTCAGGCGAAGAACGCCGAGCAAGGGCGGGATGTGGCCACACGCTCCGATCTGCACTTCGGCACGGGGCCTGGTGGCCGGGTTTTCGTGCTGAACAAGCAGGACGGGGTGATCCGGGAGGTCGTGCGTTAGAAGGCGCGGAGACCACACATGATCATTAGCAGGCTCACAAGCAGGTCCCGAACCATACCGATGGCAGTTCGCTCCGCCCTAGGTCTCGGGGTGGGCGACGAGATAGTGTATGAGATCCTCGACGGCGGCCGCGTCGCAATGACGAAGGCTCCGACGGATTGGACCAAGGACCCTTTCCAGGCGTTCCGCGAATGGGAGGGTGAGCCCGACCGGAAAGCCTATTCCGCACTCTGAGCGGGGCACGGCATCCGGTACCGCAGCGCTACTGCTGCGTCCTGACTCAATACGGCAGGAAGTAGAACACAGCCGCCAGAAACGGGATCAGCAGGAGCATCATCGTGATCGCGTAGCCGAACATGTCCCTCGCACGCAGTCCCGTGATGGCCAGCAGCGGAATCGCCCAAAACGGGTTGAGCAGGTTCGTGTGCGCGTCGCCCGCCGCGTAGGCCACGATGGTCTGACCCGGCGGAATGCCCAGGTCCGCCCCGGCGGCGAGCATGGGCCCGCCGATGATGGCCCACTCGCCGCCCGCTGAGGGCACGAAGACATTGAGTACGCCACCCGTGATCCATGCGGTCACCGCAAACGTGTCTTCCGTTGCGATCGACAGCAGCGCCTCGGTCATGGTGTCGACCAGCCCGGTTCCGGTCATGATACCGATGATTCCGGCATAGAAAGGGAACAGCAGAATCACACCCGCGGTGCCTGACACGGCCTGGTAGAAGTCCTTCTGGTACTTGGACGGGCTCATGTACAGCAGAAGCCCGATCATGAGGAAGGCGAAGTTGAAGACGTTGAGGTCGAGCGCCCCCAGGCCTTCGGTCAGAAAGACCTTGGCTGACAGCACTACGCCGGTCAGCGCGAGCACGCCACCAAGGATCTTGCTGTTGTCGAGCCTGTCGGCAATCGATGGTTTGGCGTTGCCCTGGCCTCGGGGATCCGACTCCGATGCCGAAGAGTCGTTGGCCTCCGGCTCGGCAGTCGCATCGTCTTCGAGGTCGACGTAGTACTCGATGCCCCTACAGCTCTCGGCGGGCGGACAAAGCAAGAAGAGAGTGATGCACACGTACACCAACGCCAAAGCCGTGAGCATCAGTGGATAGGAGTGAAAGACCCACTCGGTCGCGGGCACGACGCGGTCGATGAAGCCGAGCTCCATCAGGACGTTGCCGTCGATGGCCTGCAGCAGCCCCGGCGAACTGGACATGCCCCATCCCCACGTAAGGCCGAGCCCGATGTAGCCGGCCACCGCCAGGAGCGGGTAGTGCACCGCCATCCGCCGGTTCTGGGCCTGTTTGCCCATCTCCCGTGCCAGGATCGCGCCGAAGATCAGTCCCAGCCCCCAAGAGATCCACGACGCCAATATCGATCCGATCGCGACCAGGAGAACGGCCTGCGGGCCGTTCCGAGGCAGCCCAACTAGGCGGGTGATCATTCCCTTCACGCGCGGGTGATACGCCACCACGGATGCGGTCACGAGTATGAGCACCATCTGCATCCCGAACTGGAGCAGCGACCAGAAGCCGCCATACCACGCTGAGGCGACCTCTCGCAACCCGGACCCTTCGGACAGAAACGCGGTGAGCCCGGCGACATACGTAAGGATGATCGCGAACAGGAACGGGCTCGGCATCCACCGTTCCACCCGGTCGGCTATGGCTTCGCCAAATTTCTGGACGGGCGTGAGACGCGGCGGGTCCGCGGGCTGCGCGTTCGGCATTTGGGGTTCCAAGTCGTTCTGGCGGCTGATGTGAGACACCGGGAGTCGCACATGTTAGGATGCGAGGAAGGATTCAGCGACTTGGCCAAGTAGGCGCAACGATGCCGATCTACGAATACGAATGCCGCGAGTGCGACCACCCATTCGAGCTGCTCGTGCTAGGCGCGACGACGGCCGCCTGTCCTGCCTGCGAGGCCGCTGACGTCGAAAGGCTGGTGTCCCTCTCCTCGTCCAGCTCGGACAGCAGTCGGCGTCGCAATATCTCTCTGGCACGAAAGTATGGTGGCAAGGACGAGATAGAGAAGGCGCATGCCGAGCACGACGCGAGGCACAAGCACAGCCACTAGTTGGTGCAGAACCAGCGTTCCTGGCAACCACACGTCTCCGTGAGATGACTCCAGAGCTGAAGCAGAACGTGCAGCAGGCGGTGCCGTTCTTTGCGATCCGCAACATGGTCGACTCGCTTGCCTTCTATATGGAGGGGCTCGGGTTCACCATGCGGGACAAGTGGATCGACGAGGGCGTGCTGAGGTGGTGTTGCCTGGAACTAGGCGGTGCAGCGCTCATGCTCCAGGAAACCCGAAGCGAGCTGTACGATTCATCGGTCACAGTGGGCGGTGGCGTCAGCATCTGCTTCATGTGTCGAGACGCCCTGGCCATGTACGACCAGGCTCACATGGCGGGACTCGAGCCGAACGAGCCGTTCGTCGGGAACAGTCTCTGGGTCACGAGGCTGCACGATCCGGATGGATACCGAATCGAGTTCGAGGGCCCCACGGACGTGCCTGAGGGCACTCGGCTGTCTGAGCATCGGGGTTAGCAGAGGCCAGCGTCCCGTTACGCATTGTTTCAGCCGGTGCGGCCGCGGGCTACGTTGGAGCCCCGCGTCAGCCCTGGAGCCTCATGATGAGAAACATCGCCGCTTTCTGCATCACCGCACTCGTCCTTGCCAGCCTCGGCTGCGGAGACCCGCAACCCGAGCAAACGGACGACGCCATGTCCGCTGACCCCGGGGCCGGAACAGTCCTAAGAGTGGACCCTGCATTGGATGCACTCGTGCCTGCCGACTACCAAATCGAGAAGCTGAGCGACGGCTTCGCGTTCACCGAAGGACCGGTATGGATCAGTGACGGCTCCTACCTCCTGTTCAGCGACCTCCGCAGCAATCGAATCCACAAATGGGAGGCATCCGAGGGCCTGACCACATTCATGGACCCGGTGTTCGAAGGTGACCCGGCGGGCAGATCTGTCGGCTCCAACGGCCTCAACATCGATTCCGAAGGGCGCCTGATCCTGCTCGAGCACGGGAATCGTCGTGTGTCCCGGATCGAGGCGGACGGCAGCATCACGGTGCTCGTGGACAACTATCAGGGTAGGCGGCTCAACAGTCCCAACGATTCCGCGATCCGGTCGGATGGCTGGCTGTATTTCACCGACCCGCCTTACGGGCTCGCAGGACTCGAGGACGATCCTGCGCGGGAGCTCGACTTCAACGGCATCTACCGTCTCAGCCCAGACGGAGACCTCGAGCTGCTCGAGCGAAACCAGACCCGCCCCAACGGCATCGTGTTTTCTCCGGACGAGAACACGCTCTACGTCGCCAACTCCGACGCCTCGAACAAGGTGTGGATGGCGTACGAGGTGCAGGAAGACGGCACGCTCGCCAACGGCCGAGTTTTCTTCGACGTGAACTCGGAAACCTCTGAGGGCGCCGCTGATGGGATGAAGGTCGACGTGGCCGGCAACATCTTTGCGACCGGTCCAGGCGGCGTATGGATCTTCGACCCCACCGGAAAGCATCTGGGCACGATCCAACCCGATGAAGTTCCCGCCAACGTCGCGTGGGGCGACGACGGAAGGACGCTCTACATGACGGCGCGCACGGGGCTGTACCGGATCGCGCTGACTACGCAGGGGGTGATTCCGTAGGCGGGGACTGAGCCCCTGGGCGGTCGTAGACACTCTCAAGCGAAGGAAAGCATGAGTGTTGGCACCACGCTTTCGCCCGGCGCGAGGCGTGGCCTACGATTGACGCACTTCCGAAGCCCGCTCACTATCTGAGCCGACTCGCCCATTCTCGCCCGTTCCGTGAGATCGATATGAGGTTCCTGACGTCCGCGACCACGCTCGCTATCCTAGCCTGCGGCGCCGCCCCGGCCACCGCGCTGGCTCCGCCGCCCGAGTCGGCGACGCTTACAGCGCCGCAACAGTTTCCAGGACGCGGACGCGGCGGTGGCGGTGACGGTGACGGTGACGATCAGGAGGAGTCGTCCGGACCACGCCCTTACGAAGAGGTGGTGACCGACGAGGCCGAGACGCGCACGGGCATGTTCACCACGCACAAGATCGGCGACAAGCTCCTCTTCGAGATCCCTGCAGAGATGCTCGGCCAGGACCAGCTCCTGGTCATCGAGATCGCGGAGACCGCTCTTGGCATCGGCTATGGCGGGCAGTCGATCGCCAACGACGTATATCGCTGGGAGAAGCAGGGTGATCGCGTGCTGCTGCGCGCCATCTCCTACGACGCGGTCGCGGATGGCTCGTCGGCGGAGGCTGATGCGGTCGACCGTGCTAACGTGGCGCCGATCGTGGCGGTCTTCGACGTGGAGGCCTATGGCGACGACGAATCGATGGTCATCGACGTAACCGAGACATTCACTGACCCGCCGCCGGAGCTCGGCCTTCGCGAGCGCGTACCTGGCAGCATCGACGGCGACCGCACCTGGATTGATCGGGCAGTACCATACCCCGACAACGTGAACGTGTATTCGACACTCACCTTCCGTAACAGCGCGGCCAACGGTCGGGGTGGCCGTGGCGGGGCGCCGACACCGGCCAGAGGCCGTGGGCGAGGCGGAAACAACAACCCCTCGAACACCGTGGTCGTGAGTTGGTCCTTCCATCATCTGCCGGACGTGCCGATGCAGGGCCGTCTCTGTGACGACCGCGTCGGATACTTTTCCGCGCGCTTCACTGACTTCACGGACGAGAATAACCAGGTGAAGCAGACGTGCTACATCACGCGATACCGGCTCGAGAAGAAGAACCCGAACGCGGCGATGTCCGACCCGATCAAGCCCATCATATACTACATCGATCCGGCGACGCCCGAGCAGTGGGTTCCGTACTTCAAGGCCGGCATCGAGGATTGGCAGGAGGCCTTCGAGGCGGCTGGCTTCAGCAACGCGATTCTGGGATTGGACGCGCCCGACGATCCCGACTGGTCGCCGGAGGATGCCCGCTATTCCGTCATCCGCTGGCTGCCTTCGACGACCGAGAATGCTTCGGGACCGCACGTTCACGATCCGCGGTCCGGCGAGATCTTGAGTGCCCACATTCAGTTCTATCAGAACGTCCAGCGTCTGCAGCTCACTTGGTATTTCACCCAGACGGCCGCCGTCGATCCGCGCGCTCGGGTCTTCCCGTTCGACGACGACCTGATGGGTGAGTTGCTGCGCTTCGTCGTTGCGCATGAGGTTGGTCACACGCTCGGCTTTCAGCACAATATGAAGGCGAGTGCGATGTATCCGACGGACTCGTTGCGCAGTGAGAGCTTCCTGCGAGAGTGGGGCCATACGCCCACGCTCATGGACTACGCGCGCTTCAACTACCTCGTTCAGCCCGAGGATAACATTCCGGTGGAACTATTGATCCCCAAGATCGGACCGTACGACGAGTGGGCCACGCGATGGGGCTACGCGGAGCTGGACGCCGACTCGCCCGAAGCGGAACGGGCGATCCTCGACGAATGGGCCCGCGAGCAGGACGATGCACCGTGGCTGAGATTCACGACCTCCGATGACGCGGGCAGTGACCCCGCGGACCAGACGGAGGCCGTCGGCGACGCAAACCCCGTGCTAGCGACGCGGTGGGGCATCGCCAATCTCGAGCGCTCGATGGCCTACCTCATCGACGCGACGGTGAAGCCGACCGAGGGGTACGACGACCTGGAGACGCTCTACGGCCGTATGGTCGGACAGTGGCGGACCGAGTTGACCCATGTGGCTCGGCTCATCGGTGGTGCGGATACGCAGGAGCGGTACGGTAGTCAGCCGGGTGTGCGGTTCACGCCCGTGAGTCGCGCGCGCCAGAAGGAGGCCATCGAGTTCCTGAACGAGATGGCATTCCAAACGCCGGACTTCCTGCTCGTGGACAGCATTGTGCGCCGTATCGAGCCCGTCGGCTCAATCGAGCGGGTTACCGCCGCTCAGGCCTCGGTCCTGCGTCAAGCGATCCAGAACAACCGTCTAATCCGGATGAGCGAGTACGCGCATGTGCTCGGCGCTGCGAACGCCTACACCATCCTGGAGCTTTTCGAGGACGTGAGGGACGGCGTATTCACCGAGCTCGCCGATGCCTCCGAGATCGACGTCTTCCGGCGGTCGCTTCAGCGGCGCTACGTCGAACTCATGAGTAACAAGATCAACCCGGATCCGCCTCAGGAGGGTGGGGGCGGGCGTGGTGGCTTCCCCGGTGGTCGTGGGGGTGGCCCTCAACTGGATCCCGAGCTCTCCGACATCCACCCCGCGGTTCGCGCGCACCTGAGTGAGCTGGACGACATGATCGAGGCGGTGATACCGCGCACGGTGGACATGCAGAAGGCCCACCTCGAGGATCTCCGGTTCCGGATTTCTGAGGCGCTCAAGGGTCGCACCGTCGGCGCCGGGCCGCCTATCGCCTAGCCCCCACCACCCCCCGCTGCCAGCCCTGCCTCCGCTCGATCTCGGATGTAGTGCTGAAGTGAGACGAGCTCGTCGAACGTGATGTCCCTGTATGCGGGCATGCCATCGTCCGCCCGTCTCCCGTCACGCACGACACTGGCGAAACGCTCCAGGGAAGAAATGATGCGCGACGCGCGCAGGTCAGGTGCCAAGCCTCCGGAGACCGACCCGGGCCCATGGCACAAGTTGCAGCGCTGCCCGAAGAACGCCGCACCCGCCGTCGCCATCTCGGCATCGACTTCGAAGTCGTCTTCGATCGGCACCGGTACCACCGGGTCTGGTTGCACCGGCAAGGACGCTCCACCCTCGAGCGAAAACGCCACCAGCATGCGAGTATGCACGCCGTAGGACCACCCATAGCTGGCCTGCAAAGCCCCGCCCAAACCGGCCATGACGCCGCCCCAGCCCACCAACAGCGCCACATACTGACGCCCGTCGACCGAATAGGTGATCGGCGGAGCGGTGATGCCCAACCCGAGGTCTGTGGTCCACAACTCCTCGCCCGTGTCGGCACGGTACGCGACAAAGGACCCGTCGATGCGGCCCTGGAAGACGAGGTTGCCGGCCGTGGTCACCGTGCCCGGATTGTACAGGCCCGGCAATGGCACCTCCCAAGCAATCTCTTTGCGCACCGGATCCCACGCTTGCAGTGAGCTCAAGAGACCGTCCTCGCGCGGTGAAGCACCGCCCAGACCGCCGCCCACCCCCGTGCCACCGGTCCATTGCTCCGCCTGAAAGGTCTCGAGGTCGATGCCAGAATCGTCCCAGCTACGGTTGAGGTGGATCGCCGGATAGAAGGCGAGCCCCGCCTCCGGGTTGAACGACATGGCGTGCCAGTTGTGCCCCCCCAGCGGGCTGGGTGTGACCATCGCGATACCGTCTTCATACCTGGAGCCCGGCACCTCGACGGGACGACCGGTCTCCAGATCGATGCTGCTCGCCCATGTCGTCTCGACGAACTTCTCCGCGGAGAGAACCTCCCCCGTCGCGCGGTCGATGACGTAGAAGAACCCGTTCTTGGGCGCATGCAGCATGACCTGGCGCTCGCGGCCGTCGATCTCGAGGTCGGTCAGAACGATGTCCATGTTCGAGTTGTAATCCCAGGTGTCACCGGGCACGGTCTGATAGTGCCAGATATACTCTCCCGTGTCCGGATCGAGTGCGACGATCGAGCACAGGAAGAGATTGTCACCTCCATCAGGGCTTCGGATCTTCCGGTTCCAGGGCGAGCCGTTGCCGGTGCCGATGTAGAGCTGATCGAGTTCGGCGTCATAGGTGAAGCCATGCCAGGCGTTGCCGCCGCCACCGTGGCGCCACCACTCTCCGGTCCACGTCTCCGCGGCCATCGCCATCGCGTCGTTCTCGAAGCCGTCCGCCGGGTTGCCCGGCACGATCCAGAAGCGCCAAGCCTGCTCGCCGGTCTCGGCGTCATAGGCCGTTACGTAGCCCCGGTTGGGACCGTTCTCGGTTCCACCGTTGCCGATGAGCACCTTGCCTTTGAAGACCTTCGGCGCGCCAGTGATGTACATGGCCAGGCCGGGCTCGATGGTGTGCACGCTCCAGAGCTCCCGGCCGGTCGCAGCGTCCACTGCGTTCAGGCGCCCGTCCCACGTCGCGACATAGACCTTGTCGTTCCAGTAGGCGATTCCGCGGCTGTGGTCCCACCCCACTCGGAGCCGCTCGACGTAGTCACGCACCTGCGGGTCGTATTCCCAAATGAGCGCCCCCGACGTGGCATCGACCGCCCGGACCCTGTTCATGCTTCCGATGAAGTACATGACTCCCTCGACCACGAGCGGAGTGGAGGCGAGCCCGCGATCCTCGGGCAACTCGAGCACCCAGTCCGGCGACAGCTCCGCTACGTTCGCATCGTTGATCTGCGTGAGCGGACTAAACCGCAATTCACTCGACGTGCGACCGAATGCGAGCCAGTTCTCTCCACTCGTCTCGTCGGCCATCGCGACATCGTCGACAATCAACCTGCCGGGGGCTTCGGGAGACGAGTCAGCGCATCCCGCTAGTGCAACGAGCAGGGAGGCAACGAGCGCGAGGTTGCAGCGTGTGGCTCGTAACATCGGGCACTCCTGAGAAGCGAGTCCGAACAGCCGGACCAAGCTAGGCGCGTCTCCTTTTGGGGGCTAGCGAGGCTGGCGCGCGCCCGAGCTACCGGGCATGGTGATGGCCCTGCGGCAGCCGCAACCGCGGGACTGAGATTCGAGGGAAACGCAAGCGGGGCGTCGATGGCCAGGAGTCAGAAGACATGAGGCACGAGAGCGCGCGAATTTTGGCAGCGCTGGTCCTTTGCTCAGCTGCTCAGCAGTCGCCACACCAGGGACGCTCAGCACGCAATCCGATCGACCGGCCGAGCTGTCGAGCTCGGTAGGCGACGGCTTCACCATCGCAGTCGTCGGAGACGTGATCATCGCGCATTCCCTCGAGCACATGATGTCCAATCCGGCCTTCGCCGAAGTCGCGAGCCTGCTGCAGAGCGTGGACGTCGCGACCGGCAATCTGGAGACTCAGATCATCGACGGCCGCACCTTCGTCGGCTCCAGGGGCGGGTACCGAGGGGCCGGTATCCCGGAACAGGAGCATCTGGATACCAACCCCAGCATCGCCGACTACCTGCCGGTGTTCGCGAAAGCAGCCATCGACAATGGCGCCGACCTCTTCCAGGGGACCGGCATGCATGTGCTGCGCAGCATCGAGATCTACAAGAACCGCCCCATCTTCTACGGCCTCGGTGAATTCATCCGTCAGCGCGACATCGGCGGACTCGCCGGTCGTGGCGATCCCACTCGGGACGAATGCCCCGGCTGCCCCTTCCCCGCGAAGTACGAGAGCATCGTCGCCGTGAGCGAGTTTAGTGGCGACCGCCTCGTCGAGGTCCGCCTGTATCCGGTCGAGCTACGCTACGACAGCGAGCGATTGGCGCATCGCGGCATCCCCGAGACGGCTTCTCCCGAGACCGACCGCCGCATCCTGGAAAGACTCCGTGAGCTGTCGGCCCCGCTTGGCACCACGATCGTGATTGAGGACGGCGTGGGCGTAATTCGCCGGTAACTCACTCCGCGCCACGCACCGCCAGGCGGGTCCACAGGTACACTACCGTGCCGGCCGCGATGAGTGCGAAAGCCACCCCGGCCTCGCTGGGGCGGTCGAGCGCCAGGTAGGTGAGCGTCCAGACGGTGAGGCTCAGGTAGACGATGGGTGTGATGGGGTACGCCCATGTGCGGTAGGGCCGGGGTAGGTCGGGCTCTTTAATCCGAAGCACGAAGACGCCCGCAACGGTCAACAAGCTGTTGAGGCCCAGCACGAAGCCGGAAAAGACAAGGATCGACTCGAACGAAGCGGTTACGATGAAGACGATCGCGATCGCAGCTTGCGTGAAGATCGCGGTGGTGGGAATACCGTCTTCGTTCGTCTTCGATAGCCAGCGGAACGGCCGATAGTCCTCCCCGATCACGTGGAGGACACGAGGCCCGGCGACGACCATGGCGCTCACCGTCGAGACGAGCAGGAGCGCGAGGGCCACGCCCATGATGTCGGCTCCCAGCGGGCCGAAGATATGAGTCGCCGCGATGTAGCCGACCTCGACCTGCCCGACCATCTCGGACATCGGTGCCGCTCGGAGAAACGCGTAGTTGAGACCGACATAGAGCACTAGCACGAGTGCCGTGCCACCCCCCAGGATCCACGGCAACTGACGCGGTACGTCATCCAGCTCGCTGGTCAGGTACGTCACGGCGTTCCAACCGGTGTAGGCGTACGAGACATATATGAGCGATACCGCGAAGCCGCCGCCGAACACCAGACCCGCGTCGCCGGAAGCCGGCACGAGCGCGACCGGTTGCGGATCGGGCGTCATGAAGAGCGCGGCAGCGCAGAACGCGAGGATGAGGACGACTTTGACGCTGGTGAAGCTCGACTGCAGCGCGCCCGAATTCCTGTGCGTGGTCGCGTGGATGCCCGAGAGCGCAACGACTAGGACGACCGCGAGAGCAGTCTCCGGGAGCCCGGGGAAGACCGCCGACAGGTAGGCCCCGAACGTGATCGCGGCCAGTGCGGTCGGCGCGGCAAAGCCGATCGTCGCCGAGATCCAGCCCGATACGAAGCCTGCCCCCGGATGATAGATGCGGCCCAGGAAGGTGTACTCGCCGCCGGACCGCGGCATGGCAGCGCCGAGCTCGGCGTAGGTGATGGCCCCGCAGAAGGCGGCAATGCCACCCAAGACCCAGAGCATGAGCAGCGGAAACGTCGACTGGAGGTCCACGAGTTGGAATCCGAGGCTCGTGAAGACGCCCGTCCCGATCATGTTCGCGACCACGATGGACGCGGCGGCATAGAAGCCGTATCCGGTACGTCGCGGCGGCGCGGTGTGGGTCATTGGTGTCGGAGTCCCGAGCCTACGCTCCCCAAATCGAGGGCAGGCGATCGAAGAACCACATCGTGGCCAGCGCGCCCAACGCGTATCCCAGGAAGGGATCGAGCTTCGGTAGCTGCAAGCGCTTGGTCGCCAGCAGAAGACGGTGCACGAGCAGCAGCACCAGCACGAAGGCCAACTGCCCGGCCTCGACGCCCAGATTGAAGAACAGCAACGCCGACGGTATCGCGCTCTCCGGCAAGCCGATGTCACCCAGCGCCCCCGCGAAGCCCAACCCGTGCAGCAGTCCGAATACGAACGCCACCAGCCACGGCTTGCGGTGGGTCAGATGCGCGGGCCCGCGACCCGCCACGACGATCTCACGAGCGAGCAACACGATGGAGAGCGCGATGGCGGCCTCGATGGGGGCGCGGTGAATCGGGATGTAGCCGAGCGCGGACGCGGCGAGCGTGACGCTGTGGGCCAGAGTGAACGCGGTGATCGTCTTGACCAGCGGGACGAACCCGCGCACGAGCAGCATGAGCCCGAGCACGAAGAGCAGATGGTCGATGCCGAGCAGAATGTGCTCGGTCCCGAGCCTCAAGTAGGTCCCCGCCACGCGGAAGAGTGATGCTCCGTTGGCGCGCAGGTCGCCTAATGCCACCGGGACGACGCCACGACCGCCTCGGAAATAGCCGGACCCCGCAGACCCGTCCGCCCAACGAGCGAGCACGACGACACCCGCCAACGACCACGGAAGCGTAAGCACGTCGCCCGCTTCGAGGGGCGTTTCGCACTCGAATACGAAGCCGGACAGGACGCGGATGCCGATGTCTTCTGCGGCCACGGGTGTGCAGCGCGCCGGCAGCACCGCGCGCGGGTCGGTGATGCGCGGGACCTTGGCGTCGACCACGGAGAGCAAGTAGCGACCCTCCGCGATCTCGTCCAGAAAGACTCGCGCAACCGAGGTCACATCTACGTCGTGTGCGAGCACAGGCGACGCTCCCGTCAGACCGCACGCCAAGATGCCGCAAGCCCACGCGGTCCTCACGGCTGATCCCGATTGGCTTCGACGACCACGGTGTAGCGGGCCCGCAGCTCCGAGACGGCACTCGCGAGGCGCTCGTCCTCGTTCTCGGCAATCCAGTCGTTCCGCACTACGTCCCGTATCTGCTCGAGCGACGGCGTCTCAGATGCGAAGCGCTGTTTGATCCGGAACCAATGCTCCCCTCGTACGCTCTGGTACCCAGCCACCCATGCGCCTTCCGCGGCGTTGAAAATCAGGTCGGCGCCCTCCGCTCCAAACAGCAATACGAGATCGTTGAGGTCGAGCCTCGGCATCACCCGATGCCCAACCATGGAGTCCTCGGGAAGCTGCTCTGGCTCCACGCCTTCCCGGAGCGTGGGGGGAAGCGGCGCTCCTTCCGCCACCACGAGCTCATCGACCGTAACCGCCGGTGATCTCACGTACCACTCCAGCTTGGCCGTGTAGTACGCCTCGAGCTCCTCTGCGCTGGGCTGGATGACGTCGCCGCTCAAGACGTGCAGCATCTTCTGCACGAGGATGTCGTCGATGCGCTCATCCGCCGACAATCCCATGGTCTGGGCCTCGCGCACTAGCACGCGCTCATCGATGTACTGCTGCTCGACCAGTCGCCGCTCGTCATCTGTCAGGCGCGTTTCTCGACCGGCCTCGACCTGGAGTATTCGCCACTCGATCTCCTCCCGACTCACCTCGATGACGTCGTCGGAGCGCGTGAACAGCGAGCCAACGACAAAGAGCGCGGCGGCCAGGAGAAGGAAGTGGAACAGCGGCTCGCGTACGACTGCTTTCACGGCTGACTTCATGGCGCTCGCCACTCCATCAACGCAGCTCGCGGATTGAGAGATTCCAGTGGTGGTGGTAAAGAATCCAGCCGAGGTCCGGAGCCCAAGATGTCACGTCCAACCGGCCCGATTCGATCAACGGCGTGAGCTCCGGGCGAGTACTCACCGGGATCGTATCGCTGATGAAGACGCGGTCCACGGGACAGGACGGCTCGCCAAAGCGATCAGCGGCCGGCCCGCACAGCACGCCGTGGGTCACAACGGCCCAGACACGGGCCGCCCCGAAACGCGCCTTGAGATTGGCGGCGCTGTCGATGTTCGTGCCCCCGGTTGCGATCTCGTCATCGAGATTGAGCACGGTCGCGCCGTCGATCGCATCCACCTGTCCGAAGAGCCCGGCCAAAGTCGACTTCCGGCTCGACTTGCGACGCTTGGCCCCATAGACGACCGGGAACGTGATACCAAGCTGCTCACTGGTTTGGGCGACTGCGGATTCCATACGTTTGGCGGCCGTGTCGTCTGGAAAGCACAGGCATATCGGATGGCCGAGTGCCATGGCCTCGTCAACCGCCCGTTTCAGCATGCGGCGGACCATCGAGACTTCGGTGATGAACCCGGTGCGGCCGCTCATTACCACTTGAGGGGCGTGCAGGTCCACCGCGATCACGCGGTCGAGGCGACTGTACGTCGCCATCATCATCAGATCGATGATCAGGGGGGGTAGAGCGAACTCCAGGTTCCCCTCATCCTTGTCCGAGCGACCCAGCGGAAAGTAGCCGGTTACGACAGTAATGCGGCTGGCGCGACGCCCGCTCAGGTAGCGCAGGATGAGCATGAGCTGCAGCAGCATACCGGGAGTTCCCGGACCACTCGTCAGCACGACACAGTCGTGTCCGGCGATGTGCTCCTTGCCCAGGCGCACATAAGGCTCACCGTTCACACGGTATCCAAACTCGAAGTCGGCCACATCGATGGCGGTATCGAACTCGTAGCTGCCGGCCTCCACGCGACTTGTCACCTCGAGCGCAAGGCTCTCGAATCCCGGCATCGGGATCAACGTCAAGCCACCGTGCTGGTTGAAAGGACGAGTTGTGGTGTCAGGCTCGTTCACGGTGTCTCCCCTTTGAGGAATCGACCTGCCATTCTCAACGCGAAGGATAGCCGCCGACCCAGACCGGACTCGACCAGGCCATGGCGTCGTTCACCTGCCGCACACGGATGTAGTAGTAGTCCCCCTCCTGAGGCTCCCGCGCGTCCGTGTAGCTGAAGGCGACGTCGCGCTCTCCATCGCGGATGATGTGCCTCAAGGTAATTCCGTCGTCGGGATAGCCGTCGGCCGGAAGCGCACGCTCCAGCCTGCCGCGACGCAGGTCGGCGAGCCCTAACCTGACCCGTTGACCGGGGATGGTCACAGGCAGCCGCACGAACGGGGGCGCCGACCCGGTCTCACGAGCCTCGTCCAGATCTGTCGGATCGTTGCATGAGTGCGCGCCTCGAACCGGCCCACCGACTCGGCCGTGAGCTCGCCGAGCGCGCCTTCTTCGTCACGCAGCGTGAACTCACGTACGAGCCGGTCGAGGCTTTCCGATTGACGCACCGCGCCGCGCCCGCTCGGCGGCATCGTGGACTGGAGCCGAATGCGAGGGCCTTCGAGGCCGACCTCGCCCCCCGCCATCGAGTAGGCGTCGGCCCAATCGGCGAGCACCTGCGCGCGAACCGCGATGGTCGACGCATCCGTCGGAGTGGCGGCCACATCCGACTTCAACTCATCGACGGCGGCACGAAGCTCGGGCGTGAGATAGTGGTCACCGCCGGACACGCCTGAATCGCATGCCGCTAGGGATACCACGGCCGCGCGCGCGGCGCACAGCCAGGTGGATCGGGCCTGAAGCATCGTCGCCATGGTCGGCTAGAGAGGATCCGCTCGCCGACTAATGGATACGCGCTTACCGCGTTACGTGCACCCTGACGTACCCGTTGGTCCAGCAGCACTGGTCGTTCGAGGCGCTATCCACCGCATTGAAGTTGTCCACCTGCGCGCGCAAGACATACTCACCCGGCTCAGAGAACGTCACGATCACGCTGGCTAAGCCGTGCCCTTCCTCGAGACGGACGCTCTCTGGCCCGGGAGGATTGTTGTTCCTCGCGATGGCGCGACGACCCGCGGCGCTCGTGGAATCCACCACCTCCTCCTGCTCTGGCACCGGGTTGGACTCGTGCCGCGTGAACTCGACGTCCCCAGAACTCTGGTACGTGGACCAAACCACACGCAGCGCAACGCCTTCCGCGGAACGAAAGTCGTCGGGGTCCCTCTCTGAAGGGTCCCTCGCGTTGATCGAGAGCACGATCGGAGAGCCTACCGTGGCCGTCACCGTACGCCCTGCGGCGATGCCTCCAGGTCCCCTTCCCTCCTCGCCGCTGCCCGACTCGAACCAGACGAGTGGGTGGAGGGAGCCCTGGGGCCGCTTGTTCCAGTCCAGCTCGTAGGCCATGGCGCTGGTCCGGCCGGGCACTCGCATGACCTCTTCGGTCCCGTCGCGGGCCCCAAGATTCCACCAGACGTCCTCGCCTTTCCGGTCCGCCGGCAAAGTCACCGCAAACACGCCGCGGTGCCGTCCAGGAAGGAAAATGGTGGGCTGCATCCCATCGTACTCGGCGACTTCGATGCGATTGTCCTCGCCCACGGGGATCGCCACGACGGTCTCTTGGTTCAGATTGAGGTATCCGAACGCGACGGTGTAGGTCCCGTCTTCGTTGGCGTACCAACCCTCCATAAATGGGATGACGTTTTGTTGCCCACCGGATGACGGCTGGGGCTGCAAGAGCAAACGGCCGTCCGTCGCCTGGGCCTCGAGCGCCGCCGCGCCAGCGACAACACCGCACAGAAGCAGCGCGAAGGCCACCCCCCGACCCACCGTGCGAATCCTCATCGTCAGTACCCTCAGGAGATGATCTTTGCCTTCTCCTTGCGCTCCTCGACCAGCCTGTCGTAGCCATCTTCATCGAGGTGCGTGACACCGAGCCAGAAATGTGACATCTCGTCGGCGGTCCGGCTCCCGTAATCGACCCACTGATCCGGATCTGGGTTGTTCGGATTAGCCGCCGTATTGTCGAACCACTGTTTCATTACGAGCACTGCGCCGGCCGGAATCAGGGGTGCCACGTCGTCCTCGTAAATGTGGCTCTGGTGCCACACGGCGCTCCAGTTGGAGACCATGCTGATGACCTCGGTGCGCCCCGTCTCCGGATAGAAGATCTCCAGGGACGCGGACCGCAGGCGCAGGTGCCCGTGCGGCTGGAAGCTGTCGAGACGGACCGGATGGTCGAACGACTTCAAGCCCTCGGTCATCTCGATCCCGTTCGGCGGCAGCAGCAGGTCGCGCTGACCCTCCATGAACCCGTACAGGCCCAGGTCCTGCTTGTACTCGTATTCGTAGTCCTCCGGATGCAGCCAGATGCCCAACTCAACCACGTTGTCGTGGATCACCTCGTCCGCTGCCAAAGTCCCGAGCCCGCCCGGATACATGTGGATGTCCCAACGCAGCCAAGAGTCTGCAGGAAGGATTCGGCAAACGCCGTCGGGAATGAGCTCGCCCAGCTTGCCCATCGCGTACTCGGTCGCTCGATCGCCCGTGCCGACGAAAGAACCGTCGTCCTGCCTGAGCTGGAACGTGGAGTTGGCGTGGTGGACCACACCCTTGGCGTTCCCGGAGGGTTTCACCTGAAGGGCTTTGATGCAGCGATCACCAGTAATCCCGATCGGAGCGAAGGGGCGATGCCACAGGTCGAGTCCGGAGGCCGGCACGTCGATGGGGCTCGAGGGAACGACCACATCGGGCGTACCCAAGGTGGGCGTAAACGACCACTCTTCGGTATCCGGCAAGTCGGCCATCGCGGGCATGTCGGCCGGATCGCCCATGGGCGCACCCTGATCGACCCACTCGACGATGGTGTTGATGTCCTCATCGGAGAGGCGCCAGTCGTGCTTGAGCTCCTGGATGCCGATGTCGTTGTCGTAGTAGTACGGCGGCATCAGACGGTTGGAGACCTGACGGCGGATGCGCCGCGCGTAGCGCTTGGCATCGTCGTAGTCGACCAGATTGATGGGTCCGATCCCACCTGGCCGGTGACAAACCGTGCAGTTCTTCTGGATGATGGACGCCACATCAGCGGCGTACGTCACGTCCACGTCGATCCCGTCCGCCGAGGCGAAAGTGACCTGGGCCTGGGCGGCCCCCTGGAACGCGAAGGTCGCGACGAGCGCGAGGGCGGCGGGTCCAATCCGATTCTGCAACGCCATGATGATCCTCTCCGATCTACCCAGGTGCCTTCCCTGAGGAATGAGACTCCCATTAATCTACGTGCTCATCCGACAGGAAGGCAATTTGATTCAGCATGAGACGGAGGCGGAAGGTGTTCCGCTCGCGCGGCGTCCACTCGGGCTCAGTAGCGAGATGGCGGGGAAGCTGATTGGGCGGATGCTGTAGAGGAGGCCCCACGGGGTTGGCCCAGCAGCCTCTTTTCCTCCCCGCAGTCGACCGAGCCCACCGCCCTTCGGTACATGACGCGTTTTCGCTGTATCGCCGGCATCCGTACCCTGGCCCATCACGCGGTCTTGCTGAAGTCCTGATGTCGCAGATAACCGTTCTCAATCAGGCTCGCGTCAGGTAGGTTGCCGAACGCGGGACGGCAGCCACAGCGTGTGCCCAGTGGCAGATCGTCTGGTTGGGTCTGCATGCGGGGAGGTCTCCAATGAATCGCAGCTCGGTGGTGACAGGCCTGTTGATCCTGTCGACTATGGGGCTCGCAGGACTCTGGCTCGGGGCCGTGCGTTCCGGCGCGGTCCTCGACTCTGACCGCGACTCGCTCGGCGCCCTCGCCCGTCGCCTCGCCGACTGCGAGCCGTCGCGCCCGTGCAAGCACCTGGTCTATGTGCGCTCCGACGCGATGCCTCTCTCCGTGCGGGGCGTGCCCGAAATCGTCGAAGCCAGTCGGGCGCTCGGAGTGCCGCTCACCATTCTGCCCGCCCATGCCTTGTTCGAGCCAGCTGACGAGACCACGCTCGACGCGCTTCGCATGGCCTTGGTTGAGGCGGGGGCGACGGTCCACTTTCCCGCGGTGGTCGTCATGGACACCGGCGCACCGGTGGGCAACGCGTTGGTCGGGTTCAAGCCGGCCGAGATCTATGAGTCGATGCTAGGCCCCCGATTGGAGACGCTCGAGCAGGGAGCCGCAACCGGCGGGCTCATGGCTACCGTGGCGCCCGTCGTCGGCAACGTGCCCGAGCGCGACGTGCAGCTGCTCGCCACCTACCCGCTACCGAGCAGGCCGGGCGCGTTCTTCCGCCGAGCCCCCGGCACGCGCTACATCTCCTTCGACCTGGGCAGGGTCGTCTACCTCCACCACCTGGAGTCCAACGAGCGCTTCAGTGCGCCCGGCCAGTTGGACTTCGTCCCTTCCCCGGACGGCGCCTTCTTTGTCACGCCGGGAGCACGGTATGCCGGCCTCCAGTTCTACAGTGCGCGCCAAATCTTCCGTCAGGGCACCCAGGGCAACGCTCGCGCACTCGATCCATTGGTGGTCGACGAGACGCTGCGCGACGAGTACCCGTCTGTCGGCATACTCGACCGCGAGGAGGACGGTAGCAGGGTCCGTTACCGAGTACTCACCGCCTGGCGCGAGGGAGCGCAGTACCGGGACTACGAGTTCAAATTCGACACGACCGGCGAGATCACGGACATCCAGTCGCTCAATCGCAAGACGGCCGCATGCCAGGACCTGCAACTCTCGCTCCCGATTCTGTCCAAGGACGGCCGCGAGATGTCGGCACGGGACGAACGCACCGGGACGACAAAAGTGTTCCGGCTGGGCCCGAACGGCGCGTGTCGCGAGGTCTTCGATTCGGGCATGCAGACCACCAAGGCCACCTTCAATTACGACGGCGCACTGCTAGCGTTCGGATCGCGGGACGGAGAACGCACGCGACTCGGAGACCCGCGCCCAGCCATTTATGTCGTGGATCGGCGCACCGGTGAGACGACCCGCATCCCCGAAAGCACGTCCAAGAGCCTGACGATCCCTGAGTTCGTTGGGCCAGACAGCCTACTGTTCCTGGTCGCGGGCTCGCGAGCCAACGATCCCAGCGAGCTGAGGCTCGTATGCTGCGTACGCTGAGGGTCCTGACTCGATGACGCCGCGTTGCATACTCTTTTTCCCAGGCACGCGCCCAGACATGTATGCGAAGGCCATCGCATCCGGAGCCGACCAGGTGTGCATGGACTTGGAGGACGCGGTCGCTCCGGGGGCCAAGCAGGAGGCGCGCGCGTCCGCGATGTCGGTGCTGCAAGCACCCGACTTCGATCCTGAGCGGTTCATCCTGCGCATCAACAATCCCGCGACACCCGAGGGTGACCGCGATCTGGCGGCGCTCGGCGAGCTCGCCACGCTTCGTGGTTCGCCGCTGACGCTGATGATTCCCAAGCTCGACGCCCCTGAGGGGCTGGACCAGGTGCGCAGCAGGATCCACGACAGAGGCATGACGCCACGCCTGATTCCAATCGTCGAAACCGCCCGGGGGCTCGCGTGTGTGGAAGCACTGGCCGCTGCAGACTCCGTAGCTGCCATCCTTTTCGGGGGCCTGGACCTGAGCGTCGACTTGGGGACAGCCCTCGACTGGGACGCGCTGCTCTATGCGCGGTCGCGCACGGTTCACGCGGCCCGCTTAGGAGGCGTTGGCGCCATCGACATGCCCTTCTTCGACATCTCGGATCACGCAGGGCTGAGTGACGATGCTGCGCGTGTTCGCAGGCTGGGCTTCAAAGGCAAGACTGCGATCCACCCCAGCCACGTGTCGGCCATCCAGGAGATCTTTTCTCCGAGTGAAGACGAAGTGACACAGGCTCGCCGTGTGACCGAAGCCGCTCGTGACAGCAAGGGAGTGTTCATGCTCGACGATGTGATGGTGGACCGCCCAGGGATCGTGGCTGCGGAACGAATCGTAGCATGGGCCGACGCGCATGAACGCTGAGGTGGACGTCGAGCTGAGGGAGCAGATCCGCAAGCTCTGTGCTCGGTATCCCTCCGAGTACTGGCAGAAATGCGACCGCGCACGCGTCTATCCAGAGAAGTTCGTTCAGGAGCTGACAGACGCGGGCTACCTGGCTTGCCTGATTCCGGAGCAATACGGGGGAGCCGGCCTGGGCATAAGGGAGGCGGCAGTGATCCTGGAAGAGATCCACCGCTCGGGAGGAAACGCAGCGGCCTGCCACGCGCAGATGTACACCATGGGCACCCTGCTCCGACACGGCTCCCCGGAGCAGAAGGAGCGTTGGCTGACCGGCATCGCCTCCGGCGCACTCCGGCTGCAAGCGTTTGCGGTCACCGAGCCGGACGCCGGATCGGATACGGCCAGCATCTCGACCTTCGCTGAGCGGAAGGGCGATCGCTACATCGTGAACGGAAAGAAGATCTTCATTTCTCGGATGCAGCACTCGGACTTGATGGTCCTGCTTGCGCGGACGACGCCTCGGGCGGACGTGGAAAAGAGGACCCAGGGCCTGAGCGTGTTCGTCGTGGATCTGCGCGATGCTGGCGACAGCGTCCACGTGCAGCCCGTGGACACGATGATCAACCACGAGACCAACGCGGTCTTCTTCGACGACTTGGAGGTGCCGGCCGAGAACAGGATCGGAGAAGAGGGAAATGGCTTCAGCTACATCCTGGGGGGGATGAACGCAGAACGCATCCTGCTCGCTTCGGAGTCGATCGGGGATGCGTCGTTCTTCATCGATCGATGCAAGCGATACGCCAACGAGCGCGTGATCTTCGACCGCCCCATCGGTCAGAATCAAGGCATCCAGTTTCCGATCGCGGGGGCCTACATCCGCGCCCAGGGAGCCATCGCCGTCCGCGACCGTGCCGTCGCCCTCTACGATGCGGGGGAGCCATGCGGCGCCGAGGCCAACATGAGCAAGTTCCTGGCTTCGGAGGTAGCCTGGGAAGCCGCGAACGTGGCCATGGACACCTTCGGCGGATACGGGATGGCGGAGGAGTTTGGGATCGAACGCAAATTCCGGGAGGCCCGCCTCTATCTGGTAGCTCCGGTGGCGAACAACCTCGTGCTGAGCTACGTCGGCCAGCACGTGCTCGGGCTTCCTCGCTCCTTCTAAGGAGGCTGTCGAACCACGCCGCAGCGGTGCTACACTACCCGCGAATCGCATCAGCCAGCCTAGAAGGGTACATCCCCGCGAGGAGGTGTTCGGTGGAGACTCGACGTCCCGACGGGTTGTGGATGTTCGCGGTCGTCGTCGCTTTCGTCCCAATCGTTGCAGTCGTCGCGCTCGGGCCAGACCAGGCCGCCCCCGTTGCATCGTGTGACGTACTCGCGTCACTGGCACTTCCCAACGGCACGATTACGGGCGCCGAGGCAATCGAGGCCGGTGCCTTTGTTCCGCCCATGCGACCGGGCCGGTCCATGTCCGCCGGCCAGCGAAGGCAGTTCGAAGCCCTGCCGGCTTTCTGCCGAGTCACAGCGACGCTGACCCCCTCGAGCGACTCCGAGATCAAGGTGGAGGTCTGGATGCCCGCGACCGGGTGGAACGGGAAGATGCACGCGGTCGGGAACGGGGCGTTCACCGGGAGTCATCGATACGGGTCTGCGCGATCCTTGGCCTCGGGACTCGAGCGAGGCTATGCCACCGCGTCGACCGACACCGGACACGAGGGTGGAAGCGCGAGCTTCGCACTGGGGCATCCCGAAAAAGTGATCGACTTCGGATGGCGCGCTGTCCATGAGATGACGGTGACCGCCAAGCAGGTCATCGCCGCTTTCTACGGCTCTGGACCGGAGTACTCGTACTGGTACGGCTGCTCCGCCGGCGGGCGTCAGGCGATGATGGAGGCGCAGCGATTCCCGGGAGACTATGACGGCATCATCGCGGGCGCTCCCGGAAACGACTGGACGGGCCGCGCGGCGGGGTCGCTGCGCATAGCGAACTACCTCGGGGCGCACGAGGACGCCGGGTTGTCGGCCGCGAAAGTGGAGCTCGTGCGCATGGCGGTGCTCGAAGCATGCGACGCTGCAGATGGTGTCATCGACAAGGTCGTGGGCGACCCGGAACGATGTGACTTCGATCCGGCTGTGCTGCAGTGTTCGGGCGCCGATAACGGCAGTTGCCTGACGGCGGCGCAGGTGAACACCGTGAAGATGTTGTATTCGTCTCCCGAGAATCCGAAAACGGGTCGTGCCATCACTGGCGTGTTGCCCGGTAGCGAGTCCAACTGGACCGATCTCGGGTGGACTCGTTCAGCTCGGGCGAGCGGTCTCGACCAGTACAGGTACCTAGTGTATGGCGATCCCGAGTGGACCGTCGACCGCTTCGACTTCGGCACCGATATCGTCAGAGCGGAGGAAACGGACGGCGGCACCCTGAACGCGCTCGACCCGGACCTGAGACCATTCTTCGATCGCGGCGGCAAGCTGCTCGCCTACCACGGCTGGAGCGACGCGCAGATATCACCGGCGAACGCCACGCAGTACTACCACCGAGTTGTCGAGGCCGTGGGCGACGAGCAGGCCGTACGCGAGTCATACCGCCTATTCATGGCGCCCGGCATGGGGCACTGCGGCGGCGGCGAGGGCCCCAACAGCTTCGACGCACTCACGCTGATCGAAGAGTGGGTCGAGCAGGGCCGGGCGCCCGACCGCATCGTGGCATCCCGTAGCCGCGGCGGGGTCGTCGATCGCACACGTCCGCTTTGCCCGTATCCGCAGCTGGCCGCCTACACCGGATCCGGCAGCACGGACGCCGCTGAGAATTTCGTGTGCCGACTTCCCTGACGGAACCCGACTCCTCCGGCCTCGAGGCGTTCCTCGGCAAGGAGCGAGTCGAGGAGGAGGTACTCTCACTAGGACAGGCCCGGGGCCTGGCCGCAACGCTCGACAGGGACGCGGCATCGCTGAAGGACGGGGACACTCTCCCGGCCGGCTGGCACTGGATCTACTTCACACCGACGGCCGGCCGCTCGGCGCTCGGCCCGGACGGCCATGAGGAACGAGCGGGTTTCTTGCCGAGCCCCCTCCCTCGCAGGATGTGGGCGGGCGGCAGCCTCCGATTCCCCGGCAGGCTGCGCATCGGCGAGCAGGCCACTCGCGTCTCCACGATTCAGTCGATCCAGCACAAGCAAGGCCGCTCGGGCCCGCTGGTGTTCGTCACCGTGCGCCACCAGATCTCCAACCAGGATGGCCCTGCCGTGGAGGAAGAACAGAACCTGGTGTATCTTCCGGAGACTCCTCGCGGTGAGAAGACCGGCGAGGGCAAGCGGTCGCCGGTCGCGGCCCCCGCCGAGGCTGATTGGAGCGAAACGTACGCGGCAGACGAGATCACGCTCTTTCGGTTTTCCGCGCTCACCTTCAACTCCCACCGCATCCACTACGACCTGGGCTATGTGACCGAGATTGAAGGCTATCCTGGACTCGTCGTGCACGGCCCGCTGCTGGCGCTTCTTCTGCTGGACGCCGGGATTCGACACGCGGGCGATGGCTCCACCGACTTGATGCCACAGCTCTTCCGGTACCGGGCGCTTCGCCCCCTCTTTTGCAACGAGGCGTTCCAACTGGGCGGTGGCAGAGTGGACGGCGTCACGAAGCTCTGGGCGGCACATCCCGACCGAGGCGTCGCCACCGAGGCGACAATAGAGGTGACAGACTAGACGTGGATTGGCGCGACATCTGGGTTTTGTATCGTCATGAGCTTCGATCAGCGTTCCGAGATCGGACTATCGTGATGAACAGCATCCTCATGCCGCTCTTCCTCTATCCGGTCATGCTCTGGGTGATGCTCACCGCGCTCGTCTTCGTGACGGGCCTTTCGGAGCGCACGAGCTCACGCCTCGTGATCCTCGACGTGCCTTCGGCCCACGTAGTCCTCATGGACACGTTGCAAGCGCGCACGAGCCTCGAGATCCGAGAGGACGTCATCAGCGCCGACTCGGCCGCAACGCTCATCCGTGTCGGGGAGTTGGACGCGGTGGTCGAGTTCCTGCCGCCCGAGGCCGACGCGCGAGGCATGGACGACAACTTCCAGGTTCTGATCCGATACGATCGTGCCGTGGTCCGCAGCCGCAGGGCAAGGGACCGCGTGGAGAGCATCGTGGCCGGCTACCGGCGTCGTTGGGTCGAGCGGGAGGCCTCAGCCCTCGACATCTCGGACGCGGACCAGCAGCAGTTCCGCATCCTCCAGGACAACGTCTCGAGCGGCCAAGAGATGGGCGCGCTCCTCATGGGCGTAATGATCCCGCTCTTCTTGGTGCTCATGGTGGCCTTGGGCTGCCTGGTCCCGTCCATCGACAGCACTGCCGGCGAGCGAGAGCGTTCCACGTGGGAAACGCTCATGACCGTGTCGGCGTCGCGGCTGAGCGTGGTCACGGCCAAGTACCTCTACGTGGCCACCCTCGGCATCCTGGCGGGCGTGCTCAACGTCGCCGCGATGTTCGTGTCGTTGGGCGCCATCGTGGGCCCGCTGCTGGGAGACATCGGGGACGGAGCGGACACGTTCCAGTTCAGCCTGCCGCTGCTGGCTCTGCCGGTAATGATCGTGGCGGCCATCGCGCTGGCGCTCTTCTTTGCGGCAGCGATGATGATCCTTGCGGCCTTCGCCAGGACGTTCAAGGACGGTCAGGCCATGGTGACTCCGGCGTATTTGCTGGCGCTGCTCCCGCTCGTGCTCGGACAACAGACCGACCAGACGCTTACGCCGACGATCGCAGCCATCCCTGTGGCCAACGCCGCGAGAATGATCCGCGACGCCATCAACGGTGTCTTCATCTGGCCGCTCATCGCCGAGACCCTGGCGGTGCTCCTGGTCATGGTAGCGGCTTGCCTGCTGCTCGCTCGCGCGGTCCTCCAATTCGAGGACCTGCTGATGGGCTCGTTCGACGGAAGCTTTTGGCGCTTTGCCAAGGAGCGTTTGATGGGGAAGAGAGCAACGGAGGGCACGAAATGACGGAAAGCGTCAGCGTGCGCGTGCAAGCGCTCCAGAAGAGCTTCTGGGACGAGTCCAGGGGAGAGGTCCGAGCCGTCGACGGCATCGACTTCGAATGCCACCAGGGTGAGGTCTTCGGTCTTTTGGGAGCCAATGGCGCCGGAAAAACAACGACACTCCGCATGTTGGCGACGATCCTGAAACCTACCGGAGGTAGCGCGTCCCTAAACGGATATGATGTGATTGCCGCTCCCGAGGATGTTCGGCGAAGTCTGGGTTTCTATTCGGCTTCCACCGCTCTCTATCCGCGCCTGACCGGCCGGGAAACGCTTGAGTTTTTCGCCCGCATCAACGGGTATCCTGCCAACCAAGTGAATCGGCGTGTTGAGGCTCTCATCGAGCGATTCGGTATCGCGGAATACGCGGACGCCCGGGTGGAGAAGCTGTCCAGCGGCATGAAACAGAAGATCTCCATCGCTCGAACCATCGTGCACGATCCGCCCGTTCTCATCTTCGACGAGCCCACGGTAGGCCTCGATGTCATGGCTGCGTTGGAAATGCAACGCGTGATCCACGAGCTCCGCGGCGAGGGCAAGTGCATCATCTTCTCCACCCACATTATGAGCGAGGCCGAGAAGCTGTGTGATCGCATCGCGATCATCCACCAGGGCCGCCTCCTCGCCCTGGGAACGCTCGAAGAGCACAGACAGGCGACCGGGCAGCACTACCTCGAGGACATTTTCGTGCACGAGGTCATGGCTGTGGAGGGCAGCGCGTGAGCCGGAAGCGATCCGGTGACCGGGGGGTGCTCGCGACCCTCTTCGTATACGAAATCAAGAGGCTCCTGCGTGATACGCGCACGATCCTCATCGCGGTGGTGGCGCCGCTGGTTCTTTTCCCGGTCATCATCTTCGTCATGCGCACGGTAGAACGGTCCGAGCAGCAGAGGCTGGTCGAGACCGTCTACGAGTATGCAGTCGTGGGGGATGAAGCCGACTGGGGTCGAGAGATCGTGGCGGCAGCCTTGCTGCTGGAGGCTAACGATCCTGACACGTCTCGGGCGCGCGTGCGCTTTGAGGAGCAGCAGGTAAGCGATCCCGATGCAGCCCTGAACTCAGCCGAGATTCATCTGGTCGTGGAAGCACTCTCAATCGAATCCTACGAAAGGATTCTCGCGGAGGAAGCGGCGGCGGACACTACCGGTGCGGGCGGGGACGAAGGCGACCAGGACGAAGCCGACGCCGGAGCGGAGGATGATCCCCCGGAGCTGCCAACGCTTCGGCTTCGTTATCGTGGCCAGAGCGACTTCTCCAGCAACGCGTCCACTCGGCTCCGCTCCCGCATCGTCGAGTTGCGCTCGCAGCTCAGGGACAGCGTCTACACCGCCCGCGGTTTCCCGGTTGCTCCGGAACTGATCGCTACGGTCGAGACCGAGAACACCGCAAGCGCCGAAAAGGAGGGCGGCGCGCTGCTGGGCCTCGCGCTCACCCCTTTCCTTCTGCTGTTGATGCTCACCGGCGGCTCGATCATGGCGGTGGACGCCATCAGCGGTGAGAAAGAGCGCGGTACGCTGGAGACACTGCTCACCACCGCTGCGGCCCGGTCGGACATCGTCACCGCCAAGCTTCTCGGCATCGTCACCGTGGGAATCGCCGTAGCGGTCGTCAACATCCTGAACTTGCTGGTCTATCTCGTTTTGGGCGTAGTGGACCTTCCGGAGAATTTCGCGGTGGCGCTGTCGGCGCTGGACCTGGTCCTTCTGCTGATCCTCTTCCTGCCGCTCACCGTGCTCATTTCGAGCGTGCTGCTCCTGCTGTCGGGCTACGCGAAGACCTACAAGGAATACCAGATCTACTTCTTCCCCGTCTTCCTGGTGTTCCTGGTGCCTTCGTTGGCGGGTACACTGCCCGGAATGGACCTGCGCTCCGCCATCGCCCTCGTGCCCATCGCCGGCATCGGCGTCGCCGTGCGTGAGGTCATGGTGCGAGAGTACGACTGGCTCTTCCTGTTTCTGGCATTCAGTTCCACGGGTGCAGCGGCCTGGTGGGCCGCGCGGCTGACCGAGCGCACGCTCTCGACCGAGCACTTGATTTCACAGTCCGACCTCGACGAGGCGGACCTTGTCGGCGGGCCCGCGCTTTTCCCGCGGCGGGTGCTGCGCTGGTTCGGTGTGATGTGGGTGATCTTCTTGATCGTTTCGCTCTGGTTCGGTGAGGACCTCGGTGTGCGTGGGCAGGTCGTGGTCAATCTGGTGTTCATCTTCCTCGGCGGATCGCTGATGATGATCCGCCGGTACGGGCTCGACCCGCGTGCCGCTTTCGCCCTCCGTCCGGTACACCCACTGGTCTGGCCGGCCATAGTCATAGGGGCACCCTCCGGCTACATCGTCGGCATCGGCCTTGCCGAGCTCGTGAACACCTACGTCTTCCCCGTGCCGCAGAACGTGCTCGAGGCCTTCGGCGACGCTCTCCTGGGCGACCAGATGCCGCTGTGGCAGCTGCTGCTGTTCATCGCCGTCATGCCCGGCATCCTCGAAGAGCTCGCCTTCCGGGGCGTGCTGCTGCATGGGCTCCGCAAGGTGTTCGGCCCCGTCGGTATCTGCCTGATGGTCGGCGCCATTTTCGGGCTCTTCCACGTGTCGCTGTTTCGGCTGCTGCCGACTGCGTACCTCGGCGTGGTCTTCGCTGCGGTGGTCCTGCTCACGGGCTCCATCTTTCCGGTCATGCTCTGGCACTTCCTCAACAACGCCATCGGGATCGTGCCAGCCCACATGGGGTGGGTCACCGAGGACACGGTGGTTCCGTGGTGGGTCTTCGTGCTTGGCTTGGTGGGCTTGGTAGTCGCGCTGGGAATGATCTGGGGTGTGCGTACGCCGTATCCGGACATGAAGAAGAAGAGACCCGAGGGGTTCGGGTAGGCGTGACGTGCCCCCAAAGGTGGTACCAGTTCCTATGTTAGACCTGCAGCCATCGGCGGTCCCTGGAGTTGAGGCATTCTAAGGAACCAAGACGATGGTTT